>Ga0164297_10000780_pt1 | contig 37160 bp, 33 predicted proteins | sample GEODES058metaG_FD_113539 | JGI IMG/M metagenome (GOLD analysis project Ga0164297, IMG submission 113539) | Dystrophic lake water microbial communities from Trout Bog Lake, Wisconsin, USA - GEODES058 metaG | ecosystem: Environmental > Aquatic > Freshwater > Lake | place: USA: Trout Bog Lake... | reverse complement strand
AATGGTAGATTTATTTACTAAATGGCTGTATTTATCCATTTTTTATTCAAAATAATAAATAAGATGTCTATTTAATAAAAAGTTTGAAAAAGAATAATCTGGCTACATATTTTTAAAAGTCAAAGATTGGAAACTATCAAAATAGGGAGCAATAAGATATTATTTGAATAAAATTAGGGGGTTCGAGCAAAATACTCGGCGGATGATTGAGCTCTTACCCCCTTTAAACTAGGAGTCCAGAAACCTTCTAAAACGGGGCGTAACCGAAAAGCCTAAAGAATGAAAAAAAGTAAAAGCATATTATTTAATATAGAGAAAAATTCAAAATATGCCAACTCAAGAAAATAAATCAAATAATTCAGGATCCTTACTATTAGCTGTTGTATTCGTGGGTTTATTTGCCTTGGCTAAAAATTGCTCTAAACAAACCACAGCTTCTGATAGCAGACCATCATCTACTGAAAGTACCTCTTCAATTCAAAGTAATTCTCAGGACGTTCCCAGAGATGTTTCTCAAGAAATTACTAAAAACAATTCTGAAAATGAGGGGATTAGTAATAACAATTACAGCTCTTCTAATTCCTCATCTCAACAAAAATGTAGCTATTGCAATGGTTCAGGTAGATGTTCTAATTGTAATAGGACGTTTACTGTACATTTTTGGGGAGGTAATGGATGGAAAGAAGAAACGAATCAAGACCCGGACAAATTATGTGTTCAACCTGTCAAGGTTCGGGTTTAATTTATGGTAGTGCACCAATTAACAGTGGTGATCCTGATTCTAAACCTTGTTATATAAGTGGATGCCATAATGGATGGCTCGTTTGCAGTGAGTGTAATTATGATGGAAATGGCAAAAATATAGGTGTTTGTAATCATTGTAATGGAAAGGGCTTTAATTAAAAAAAGCTAAAAAAATTATTAAATATAAATAATATGAACGTAGAGTTTTCTTCATCGGTGTCAAAGGGTGGAAATCTACTAAAACCACAAATATTAACTATCAATAACCATTTTGTTTCAGTAAGACAACGTCAATCAATTTTTTCAACTGAAGAAAGAACCATTCCGAGAAATATAATTTCTGGAGTAGAAATTACTCGAAGATTAATAGGCTGCAATATATACATAACAACAAATGGTGGGATGACAATTAGTCTTGAAAACTTTAGCAGAGATGATGCTGAAGAAATCAAAGCAATAATATTGGGGATATAAAAAAGTTGAATAAAACATTACAATGATATCTTTTTTAAGGCCCATATACTGCTAATTATACATTACAATATAGGATTTGAATAAAATGAAATGACTTTAATATGCAGGATAACCAATTAATAAAATATGATAACGCTTTAGTCAAACGAGTAGGTAATTCTGTTACATTGGCAAATAAATTATTAAATGAAATAAAAGTTAATAAGACTATTTGTCCAAGATGTCTTGGTAAGCGTTTTGTTAATAAGGATGATATTAAGAGACTAAACCGATTAAGGAGGTTGAACCGATTAACTTATTGGAGCACTGGATTTTGTCTCTACTGCCAAGGAGATGGAGAAGTTGAATTAAATTTAATAAAGCATATTAGCCCTGCAGATTTGTTTTATGGCAGTTTTAATGAAACACAATTGGAATATATTGACAGTCTAAAAAAAGAAGGATGGGATGATGATGATATTTTTGACGAGGTCCTTATAAATTTGGAGTGGTGGGGTGATATTATGACAACATGTCCAAGATGTCTTGGGAAACGTGTGGTTGATTACGAGGACCTTAAAAGGCTCAAAAGAGATAATGCTTCGTGGTGGACCCCTCACTTGTGTTTTTATTGTCAGGGAGCAGGGTATGTGTTAGCTAAAATGTTAAATAAGATAGATCCCGCAGATTTGTTTTATGGCATAAGTTTTACTAAAATAGAATTGGGACATATTGACTTAGCAAAAAAAGAAAAATATAATGATGAGCAAATAATCCATATAATTAAAACTATGTTTTTAAATCGTGATAATGGTTTTGATGGTTTAAGAAGTAATCTTTCGGGTCCATTAAATGATTGTATAAAGTGAAGAAAATAATCTTTTTAGTACTTTTTTTTGAAATGTCTTTAATTGGCAATGCACAGATAAAAGATAATAAATGCGGTATATCTGTTAATTGTGTATATAATAATTTGCTAGCAGGGTTAGCATATTTCGACATGGTGATTGCGAATAATTCAAATAAAAAAATCGACGCACTTGAATATAAGATTATATGTTATAACATTTATGGAGACTACTTAACAGAGAAAAAGTATAATTGGCATTTAAACGGAGGGCTATCACCTGGCCTTACATATAGTTATAGAGAGCCTACTTATGTAAATACCGATGATAAAATTGATAAATATTCATTTAAAATTTTAAGAATACATTTTACAGATGAAACTATTTGTGATGATTATCATGATCCCGTTGGAGATGATTTATATTTTAGTCCTGCCTTTTCTTCAATAATTAAATCTGGTTTAGGCGTAATTCGTACAAAAGAGCCAAATATAATCTGTCATAACAATCCTAATGGTGATAGATTATTTTTTAGAAAAGACGGAAAATTTTTTTTATATGAAGAAAAAAGTAAAAAAATACTAAAAGGAACTTGGGAAAATGATGGAGAATCAAATTTTATTATAAATCTTGAAAATGGGCATCTTATTTACTCCAGAGTGGGTAAATAGAAAAAAATTACTCCTAATTCTCAACCCACTAAAGAAAAAATTGATTACTAATAGTTCTCTACAAACCCATAATAAAATTATTTTAATGGCACAACAAGATTTATCCAAACTGATTAAACGATTAGAGCTGATTAAAAACTTAATATCATTAGAAGAGGATGATGAGATTAATGAACATTTAAATAGACTTAAATTATTTATAGAATTCAAGCAGATTGAAGATATCGTAAATCTATTGAACAATAAAGAATATTTACTTGCTGTAAACTCAATAGACAATTTTTTACTAAAATATAATCAGGTTAGTGTTTATATTGATTTTGAGGCAGACTCTCTTAAACTTGAAGTAAAAGCACTTGAAACAAATATTAATAAATTATGCAAATAAATTTTTTGATACGCTCCTTTTTTTGCTTTTCCTCTTTCCTCCAATGCTTCCATTCCATATTTAAAACAAGCGGCAAAAGCCTTACCTGCTTTTAATTTTATTACATCACTTTCATCATCCAGTAAACCTATTAAAAACCAAGCCTGTTCTTCGGTACCGATCTTTGATATAGCATCTAAAATATTTAAGCGATTGGTAAAATGTTCATTCTCGTAATGTTCTGCCAATATTTGCGGCGTAAAAGTATTGGCAATACGCACCAATGTTTTTACGGCTTGAATACGAACCATTTCATTGGGGTGTTGCAGCGCTTTTACTACCTCATCATGTACAGAAAATTGCTGATACGCATCAGCTAATTTTAAAGTAAATACAACAACTGTATCATTTTTAGATCTCAACCATTTAGGAATATGCATGGCTAACTGACCATCTTCTCTGCTTAATCTTAATTGCTCCAATAATTTTATTTGTTGCCATTCGGTAATAGGATAAGAGACTACATCTAAAAATCGTAAACCGTCAAAGCCGGTCATATGTATCACACCTATCTGTGCTTCCATGCGAATGAATTCATTATTGCTATTGGTATTTTTATAAATTCTTTTAAGTGTATCATTCTGGTCCATGATATACAATTCCATGATACCTTTTGATTTTACATGCCATTTACGGCTGCTCAATTTATTTAGTGAATGTTTTTTTAAACCCAATTGCTCATATAACACTATAATGTTTTTTGCTGCAGCACCGGTAAGTTCTTTACGAATAGCCACCAATTCATCGATTACGATTTGCCGTGCATTAAATTTTTTTAATACTCTATTGAACTTTCGGGGAATTTCAAAACCTTGTTCAACTTTATCCGGTTCATCCAGTATAGCCTTGGTAATCCATGCTTCTAATTGTTGATTAATCTCTTTTTTATAAAAGAAATTTCTTTTACGTAAATAAAGATTGAGATAAATGATGGCAATAATAACTAAAAAATTTGCCAATAACACTTCAATACCGATCACTAAATATTCCGGCCTTATATATTTTGAGAATGCATTAGGGTTTCTGCTTTGTAAAAAAAATACAGGTATCAAAGAAATAATATGGCTTAAAAAAGCTATCAGATATATACAATTTTTTAATTCATCATAATCAAAATGATTATGCCTTTTTTAATAGACGTTTAATACGAATGACCAATTCGTTCAAATTAAATGGCTTGGTAATATAATCGTCAGCCCCCATTTCAAATGCTTCTTCAACAGTACTTTCCTGACCTAATGCTGATAGAACAATTACGGCAACAGGTTGCGGTTTTTGTTTTGCGGCACGTATAATTTCAATGCCTGAAGAATAAGGCAACATAATATCTGTAATAACCATTAAAGGGTTTTCGCTTTCCATCAATTCTAATGCAGCTCTGCCGTCAGAACAGCAAATCACTTCATATCCCTCCTTCTGTAATTTCATTTCAAGCGTTTTCAACATCAGCGCTTCGTCTTCAACTACTAATATCTTCATAATGCTTTATTCAAATCTTAACTACAAAAGTATCAAGCAAAAACATAAGAATGCATTAAAATATATTTAAGCCATTATAATAAGGCTAATTGCTTTTGTAAAATGAATTGAGCCGTTTTTACTTTTTGTTGCATGATTTCCAAGAGAACTTTAATGGTTTCGGATTCTTGCTTCAATTTGGCTTTTTGTTCAATCATTTGTGCCATCAAATACATATCATCAACCTGAATGACAGATAAAGAGGATTTGATATGATGTGCTGTTTTGGCTAAATTTTCCCAATCATTCTTTTGATTTAATAATAGGAGTTTATCTATTTCGGGTGGGACATTCGTTAAAAACAGCTCAATAAAAGGTTTCACCGCAGCAGTATTATCCTGCACCAATTCCTGCAACATTGCCATATTGATGGTAATGTTTTGATCCGTTACGATGAAATTAAATGACATATTTGATAAGAAATGATTTAAATATACTGAAGTTTATGCTCAGTACAAATCATTCTAAAAATTGCCCTGAATAATCTTTTGCTAATTTTTAACCGTTTACTTGATGGCAATTCTACTATTTTTGCCGTTCTTTCAACAAAATTTGACGTTTCAAATAAGATAGATGAAAAAAATACTTTTACTGCTGCTTACTGTAACCCTTGTGTATGCTGCCGATGCGCAATTTGGAAAATTGTTTTCTAAAAAGAAAATTGACAAGCCCGATGCCAGCAGCCAGATTATTAAAACCCCTGAAGCACCAAAAGTTAAAAAAGATTGGAGTAAAGTGGATGTTAGTAAAAGACCAACCGATCATTTTATATTGCAATACGGTGCCGATATTCTGTTAAATACGCCCGATAGTATTACTACCAAGGGTTTTAGCAGGCATTTTAATTTTTATTTTTTAATGGATAAACCTTTTAAAACAGATCATCGCTACAGCATTGCCTATGGTTTGGGTATTACCTCTAACAATATTTTCTTTAACGGAACCAATTATGTGGATTTGAAAGCCACCAGCAATACACTTCCATTCAGAACAAGTGTTATCAGCGGTGCTGATTCAAGCAGCTATAAAAAATTCAAGTTAACCACCATGTATGTAGATGTTCCAGTTGAATTACGATATTTCACTAATCCGGAAAACCCCAATCATTCCTGGAAGTTTGCATTAACAGCCAAAGCAGGTATTTTATTAAAAGGTTATACCAAAGGAAAAGATCTGCAATTAAAAACAGGAGGCAGCGTTTATGGTGCCAATTATGTAGAAAAAGAAAGCGATACCAAATTCCTGGATGGAACCCATTTTGCATTGGGTGCCCGAATTGGTTATGGCAACATTTCTATTAATGGCGAATATCAGGTAACCAGTTTATTAAAATCGGGTGTTGGGCCTGATTTACATATTTTATCATTTGGTTTAACCGTAAGCGGATTATAAATCATCTGCACCTCAAAAATATTGCCCCGCATTATTGCGGGGCTTTTTTTTAGATAGAAATCAGATGAAGTACATTTGCAAAAATTATATAGCTTGATAGAGAAACAGAAAAAAATTAAAGAAGAAGAACGTGCAGTATTGGTGGGCTTAATTCAAAAAGAACAAACAGATGAACAGGTACAGGAATATTTGGATGAATTGGCTTTCTTATCTGAAACAGCAGGTGCCGTAACTGTAAAAAGATTTACACAAAGACTATTGCATCCTGATAGTAAAACATTTGTGGGGAAAGGAAAATTAGAAGAAATCAAAAATTATATCAACGGAAAAAATATTGATGTAGTAATTTTTGATGATGAACTGACGGGCTCTCAAATAAGTAATATTGAAAAAGAACTCAATATTACAACCATTGACAGAAGCGATTTGATATTAGATATTTTTGCCCGCAGAGCCAGAACAGCACAAGCCAAAGTGCAGGTTGAACTGGCACAGTATCAATATTTATTACCGCGATTAAAAGGTATGTGGAAGCATTTGGAAAGACAAGGTGGTGGTATTGGTACCCGTGGTCCGGGTGAAACAGAAATTGAAACCGATCGTCGTATTGTAAAAGATAAAATCTCTTTATTAAAAAAAAGATTGGGAGAAATTGATAAACAATCTTTCACACAACGTAAAGAACGCGGTGAATTTATTCGTGTATCATTGGTAGGATATACCAATGTTGGAAAGAGCACTTTAATGAATGTATTAAGCAAGAGCGATGTGTTTGCAGAAAATAAATTATTTGCCACATTAGATACCACCACACGAAAAGTGGTTTTTGAGAATACGCCTTTTTTATTAAGTGATACTGTTGGATTCATCAGAAAATTACCGCACCATTTAATTGAAAGTTTTAAAAGTACATTGGATGAAGTTCGTGAAGCAGATATTTTATTGCACGTGGTAGATATCTCTCATGCACAGCATGAAGAACAGATTGGTACGGTAAATAAAACTTTACAGGAGTTAAAAGCATTTGAAAAACCCATCATCACCATTTTCAATAAAATGGATCTCTATGAAGCAAAAAATTTTGATCATTGGTTAGAAACTGATGTAAAGACTGAAATATTAAGAGAGTTAAAAGAAAAATGGGAACATATTACTGAAGGCAATTGTATTTTCGTATCGGCATTAGAAAAAAGAAATATGGATGGATTAAGAAATTTTATTCTTACTAAAGTACGGGCCATGTATCAAATCAGGTATCCATATAGAGCCGTGCATTTTTAATGAGTTATCACAAAAAATATCATTGGTTTAAAATAGCCGATTCAGTTGAACAATTAAACTGGCAAAGCAACAATATGTGTGTGGTTGAAGTGAAGAATAAAAAAATTACATTGGTAAAAGTAAAAGAACAAGTATTTGCCTGTGCACATAAATGTCCGCATGCAGGCGGTAATATGGCAGATGGATTTATAGATGCTGCAGGAAATATTGTTTGTCCTTTGCATCGCTATAAATTCAGTTTAGCCAATGGCAGGAATGTATCGGGCGAAGGATATTTTTTAAAGAATTATGCCATAGAACATAGATCAGACGGGATTTTTGCAGGATTTGAAGAGAAAGGGATATTTAATTGGCTGTAAAAATTTTTGTCAAAAACATTATTCCCCTATTTTTGCAGCCCTTAACGGATTCCTCAATAGCTCAGTTGGTTAGAGCATCTGACTGTTAATCAGAGGGTCTCTGGTTCAAGTCCAGATTGAGGAGCTGATTTTAATAAGGGCTATACTCATAAAGTATGGCCCTTATTTCTTTTCTGCCCGAATGATAATATCTTAGCAACTGATACCTCACCATGCACAAAACAACAGAATCCAAATCATTCTATCTGATCCTGATCTTAGGATTATTAACAGCCATCGGGCCATTATCGATCGATATGTACCTGCCGGCATTCCCTGAGATCGCCAAAAGCTTACATAGTTCTGTTGCGTCGGTCATGTTATCACTCTCTTCCTTTTTTATCGGCATTTCAGTAGGGCAATTGATCTACGGGCCTTTACTGGAAAGATTCGGAAGAAAAAAACCATTGTACTTTGGATTAATTATTTATGCGTTCGCTTCTATAGCCTGCGCAGCAACATTAACAGTATATGCATTAATTATATTCAGATTATTTCAGGCTTTGGGTGGTTGCGTAGGAATGGTGGCAGCAAGAGCCATGGTGAGAGATCTTTTTGCAGTTGAAAAAAATGCAAAAGTATTTTCTACATTAATGTTGGTAGTAGCTGTATCGCCCATTATTGCGCCCACTTTGGGTGGTTATATTACTTCGTTATTTGGATGGAGATATATTTTTGGTGTGCTGATAGCAGTAATCATCGTTATTTTAACCGGAGTTTATTTTTTATTGCCCGAAAGCAAACAACCCAATCCCGATTTTTCATTGAAACCCGTTTCTATTTTTAAAAACTATGCTGCCATCATTAAACACCCGCAGTTTAGCATGTATGCATTTACAGGTGCTGTTGCCTATGCAGGATTGTATGCATACATCAGTGGTTCGCCATATGTTTTTATGATACTGTTTAAAGTTAGCGAACAACATTATGGTTGGATATTTACCATCATCGCTGCAGGTTTAATTACCGCCAGTCAATGCAATAATATTCTGTTGAAAAAATATAATTCAGAACAGATATTCAAATATGCTTTGTATGCACAAAATATAATAGGTATTGTTTTAGTTTCCGCTTCCATCTTTAATTTCAGCGAATTGTATTCCACCATTATTCTGATTTTATTGTTTTTGTGTTGTCAGGGTTTTTTATTTCCGAATGCCTCCGCTTTATCCATGGCCTCATTCGGACATAATGCAGGCAATGCTTCTGCATTAATGGGATTCATTCAAATGAGTATTGGTGCATTCATGTCGGCAATGGTAAGTATTTTACAAAACGGGACTGCTTTATCCATGACAGGTGTAATGGCATTTTGTTCTGTAACAGCAAGTATAATACTATCATTAGGCAGAAGAAGAATTCTACATAAAGCAAGTGCTTTATTGGTTGAAGAAGAAGATGTTGAAATGATGAGTACGTTGTAAGGTAAGCATTACTGTAATCAATTTAAGATGGCCATGCCCTGTTTTATTGAAGCATTGTTTTGAAATTTCCTGTTATCATCTGTAAACGATTCATAAAATGAAAAAAAATACTGTTGATGTAATTGTGCTAATCGGTGCCGGTTCAATTGGTCAGGCAATTGCAAGAAGGGTTGGTGCCGGCAAACATATTTTACTTGCCGATCTGCGTGAAGAAAACAGTAACGCTGCTGCAAAAGTATTAAGCGAAGCAGGTTTTGAAGTAAGTACCGCTATCGTTGATGTTTCATCAAGAGCATCAGTTCATCAACTTGTTGAAACAGCTATTAAGATTGGTGGTATTACAGGATTAATTCATGCTGCAGGTGTTTCTCCTTCACAAGCATCTCCCTCTGCAATTTTAAAAGTTGATTTATATGGTACCGCACTTGTGTTAGAAGAATTTGGAAATGTTATTGAGAATGGTGGTTCAGGTGTTGTGATTGCTTCACAATCAGGTCATCGGTTACCATCACTAACAATTGAAGAAGATAAAGCATTAGCTACTACACCTGCTGAAGAGTTATTATCACTTTCTTTATTGCAACCTGATCATGTAAAAGATTCATTGCATGCATATCAATTATCTAAAAGGGGAAATTCATTACGCGTAAAAGCAGAAGCAGTAAGATGGGGAAAGCGGGGTGCCCGAATTAATACCATTAGCCCGGGAATTATTATTACTCCTTTGGCAAAAGATGAATTGTCCGGACCCAGAGGCGATGGATACAGAAGAATGATTGAAGTATCTGCTGTTGGCAGAGCCGGCACACCTGATGAAGTAGGAACTGTGGGCGCTTTATTGATGGGACCAGATGGCGCATTTATTACAGGTAGTGATTTTTTAATGAATGGTGGCGTTACTGCTGCTTATTGGTATGGTGAATTAGCCCCGGAATTAAAATAGCTGTTATTGTTATTCATTCTTAAAAAGTTAAATCATTTTGGCAGGAACTCCCACTAACGTTGCACCTGCTGATTCGCAATCATTCACTACACAAGCCATTGCCCCTACATTAATACGATTGGCTAATTTAATCGGTCCCAATATTACCGCATTGGCACCCATAATACAATCATCTCCGATTATAATATCTCCGGATAACGTACCCGGCCTTGCACCAATTACATTACCGCCCGCCAATGTAATGTTTGAACCGATCTGAGCTAATCCCGAAATAACCACACCCAGTGCATTGTGCAATATTAAAATGCCGCCCTTAATATCTGCTTTGTAATGAATATCGCAATTGGAATAAGCAAGAATTAAATTAATGACAGGTACAAAAAGAATACGGATATATTGATAGGGCTTGCCTATTAACAAATACATTCCCCTCTCTACCCTGTATAAAAGAATGCCCCAAAACAAACTGCTTAACCAAACGTGAATAATTCTGATCTTATATCTGCCAAGCATGCGATTGACATCTTGACCAAAAAATTTCATCTGCTGAAACATAGGGGGAATTAAATTTTATCGGGGGTTATTTAATCAACGAAAACAGGTATATGCTGATATCAAATTTATAGTTTTATCCATAAACCAACTAAGGATGTTTTACAGATACCTGTTATTTTTTTACTGCTGCTTTTACAATAACAGGTTGTTGTGCATAATTAAATAATCCAAATGGCAATATCATATTCAAGCACAGCGTTTTAGTGTGCAGAACCTGTTACAACAAAAATTTTATACAAAACGGCTGCTTCAATTCAGCTATATCTGTTTATGAATTTATTGAATGAATTAGTAGCTTCTATTGTATCTGGTGCCGGCCATCCTGCCTTTTTTATACATGGGCAATATTATTCTTATGCAAACCTGGAAGAGAAGCTATCATCCATCAAAAATGCCATTCAATTAAATACCGTTGAATCAGAAAAAAATATAGGCATTGTAACCAATGATGATTTGGAAACCTATGCAGCCATTATTGCAATATGGTTAGAAGGCAAAGCCTATGTTCCTCTAAATCCTGCCAATCCAAAAGAAAGGAATGAGAGTGTTATTGAACAAGCATGTATCAAAACCATTATCGATTCATCTGCTGAAACTACTTTTCCGGATTATAGAATAATAGAAAGTAAAAAACTTACAAAGACATCGGCTAACCTGACACCTAAGCAAACAAATGGGGATTCATTAGCCTATATATTATTTACATCAGGCACAACCGGAAAGCCAAAAGGTGTTCCGGTAACCATGGCTAATCTGCAAGGATTTGTAAACGCATTTAAACAGTTATGGCCGGATATTAATGAACAGGATAGATGTTTGCAAATGTTCGATCTTACTTTCGATCTGTCTGTCATGTCTTATCTTATTCCATTGTTACATGGTGCTTGTGTATATACCATTCCGAAAGAAAAAATAAAATACCTGCATATTTATGAATTGATGGAAACACACAAACTAACAATTGCATTAATGGTTCCTTCTATGTTGCATTATCTGCGGCCTTATTTTAATGAGATCCATTCTGAAGAAATGAAATACAGTTTGTTTTGTGGCGAGGCATTGCCTTTAGACGTTACAGAAGAATGGAGTAAGTGCGTACCGAATGCTGAAATATTTAATGTATACGGACCAACAGAAGACACCATTTTTTGTACGCACTATCGTTTTATAAAAGGATCAAACAATAAATCGCATAATGGTATTCTGTCTATCGGCAAAGCCATGCCCGGAACAAGAACCATCATTATAGATGAAAATGAAAATTTATTGGTTGCAGGGCAACCCGGGCAATTATGTTTAAGTGGCATACAGTTAACGCCGGGTTATTGGATGAATGAAGAAAAAAATAAAGAAGCTTTTTTTACGATGCAGAATAATGGTGCATCAGAAAGATTTTATAAAACAGGTGATTTGTGTATGATGGATGAAGCAGGTGATATTTATTATTCGGGCAGAATAGATTTTCAAACAAAAATTCAGGGGTTAAGAGTTGAATTGACGGAGATTGAATTTCATGCAAAATCATTTTTAAATAAAATCAATGTTGCTGCATTGGCATTGGCCGATGGCATTGGCAATACAGAAATTGGATTGGCAATAGAATCAAAAAAATTTGATACTGCATCACTGATGGGTTATCTAAAATCAAAAATGCCGGTATATATGATTCCTAAAAAAATCCTTTTCGAAGAAGTATTCCCTTTGAACAGTAATGAGAAAATAGACAGGGTTAAATTAACTCAGTTATTTAAATAATTCAATGGTAAACTGTATGGATAGAAATGAGATCATCAATGAACTGAGAAATATTTTCATCGGCATATTGCATCATGAAAATTTTGTGATGAGTGAAAGCTTATCTGCAGCTGATGCAGATGGCTGGGATTCATTATCACACATGAATATCATTACCGAAATAGAACATCGTTTTAAGTGCGATTTAAATTGATGGAATTAAATAAACTGAATAACTTAGGTAACCTGATTACATTGTTAGAAGCTAAACTTCAACATAAATAAGAACTTGTATGGCATTTAACAGTTTTGAATTTATTCTGTTTTTTGTAGCCTGCTATATTATCTATTGGTTAATGATATCTAAGCAGATAAAGATTCAAAACCTTTTTCTTCTTTTAGCCGGTTATGTATTTTATGCCTGGACGAACTGGCATTTTCTTTTTTATTTAATTGCTTTTTCTGCTGCCAATTTTCTTATTGGTATGTATATGGAGCAAACAAACAATTCTCGAACCAAACAATGGTTATACTATACTGCATTATTATTAGGTGCAGGCGGATTAGCCTTCTTTAAATATTTTAATTTTTTTATTGATTCCTTTAAAGATGCATTTCACTTAATAGGTATTGGTTTAAATATTCATACACTTAATATCATCATTCCTTTAGGCATCAGCTTTTTTACTTTCAGAACACTAAGCTATATCATCGATATTCAACGGGAAGAAATAAAAGCAACAAAAGACTGGGTAATATTTTTTACCTATGTTTCTTTCTTTCCATCTATTTTATCGGGGCCTATTGACAGAGCTAAAACATTGATACCTCAATTAGAAAAGAAAAGATCATTCTCAGTAAATGAAACAATCGATGGATTAAGTCAGATATTATGGGGCTTATTTAAGAAAGCAGTAATAGCAGATAATTGCGCCTCCTACACCAATGAAATATTCGATCATTATCAAACCTATCAGGCAAGTACATTGGTATTGGGAGCTTTCTTTTATGCCATTCAATTGTATGCAGATTTTTCCGGTTATTCAGATATGGCGATAGGCATTGCACGTTTATTGGGTTTTAACATCACCAAGAATTTTGATTTCCCTTTTTTTGCAGAGAACATCGCATCATTCTGGAGAAAGTGGCATATGTCTTTAACCACATGGCTCACCGATTATATTTTCACACCACTCAATTTTACATTCAGGAGATTAGGTAAAAAAGGATTATTCTTTGCCATTTTAATTAATTATACACTTTGCGGCATTTGGCATGGCGCCAACTGGACTTATATATTGTATGGATTTTTGCATGGTTGTTATTTTATTCCGTTAATTATTAAAGGAACGGTTGGTAAAAAACAAAACATGAATAATAATAGTCTGTTTAGCTCATTTATCAGATTTATGAACAGGATGGGTACCTTTATTTTAGTGATGCTCACATTTGTACTATTCCGTGCAGATACTATTCAGCAAGCATTTTCATTTTATGCAAGATTATTCAATACTTCTGTTTTCTCTATACCCACAATTGAAAATAGCAACCTGCCACTATTAACACCTGTCTTATTCATTACTGCAATGTTACTGATTGAATGGATGCAAAGAACAAAAGAACATGCGTTGCAATTTAATCGGAGCGGCGGATTAAAATCTTATTCCATTGCATTGCTTTATTCATTAATTATCTGGTCTGTCATTTTATGGGGATACTCAGGCAATAAAACTTTTATGTACGTTAAATTCTAAATAGCCATGTTTAAAAAAATATTTTTCATTATACTTATTTTTTTAATCGCAGGTGAATTATTGATACGTATTGATAAAAAGTATTTATTTTTTGGTGAGAACAGGGTAACACAGATAAGTACCAAATTAGAAATTACACCCGAATACAAATTGTTGCTGGCAGATTCGATTAATGTACACGCCAATAATCTTAGAATCATGATATTGGGTGATTCATATATTCATGGCGGAGGAATTGATTTTAAAAATGTTTTCTCTCAACAATTAAAATCAATACTCCAAAAAAATAGCACGCAATTCAATCACATATATGTGTTAGACCTTTCACGTGCATCTGCCAATGCTTTTGACAATCAACAAACCTATTATCAATTTGCAGAAAAATTTAAACCGCAAATTGTTATACTCGGCTATAATTATGATGATGTATTGGGTGAATTGGATCAGCAAATTAAAAAAATATCCATTGATAGTTTCGGTACGCAAAGATCTTCTGCCGGTGCAAAAAAGACAATGGCCAAAAAAATATCAGGCTTTTTATATCATTCAGCTTTATTAAAATATGTATTAACAAATATCAATACTTATTTAAAAACATTTGGCATTGTAGTTCCCAATAGTGAATTTGATTTGAACATGAAAAGCTACTATCTGAATGACAGTTCCTGGATTCAATCAAAAAAAATAATTGACAACATGATCACTCATATTAAAAACAATAATGGTCGTTTAATGGTAATCAAATTTCCGGAAATCAATCTTTTAAGTTATCAGAACCTTTTCTTTAAAGCAGATACTGCCATTCATGCATTCTTTCAACAATATCCATCTGTTACATTTATAGATGGTACCCATATTTTTAAAGGAGTAAATTCAAACGACTATATCTTAAGCAGATACGATGGGCATATCAATGAAAAAGGGCATAAAAAATTAGCAGACTATGTGGCTGCTGTAATTGATAGTATGATGAAAGCACAATAAATATAATTTAATCAAATCCACCTTTGCCGCGATACAAACTAATTGGTTTATCTAATGTTACTTTTAATACTGTAACATATTCATCCTGTACATTTTCAGGAACATTGATATACACAATGCCCGGAACACTGCTCCAGGATATCTTTCCCACAATTTTATAATGAAGTTTTGTTTTATTGCCTAACACAGTAATATCTTGAATTTTATTATTCAATCCCTTTATAGAAATATCACCGCTTACATTGCCTTGCAGAAATAAATACAAAACCGCAGAATCTTTTGATAAAGTAGTAGCACCATAAAAATGCCCCTGTGGTATCCCTGCAATTGTATTAAATATTGCTTCCCCATTTCTTTTATTCCATGCACCCAATTCGTTTAATACATGAATTTGTTCATCCGGGATAGTGCCATCTGCTTTTGGTCCAATGTCTAATAAAAGATTACCACCATTAGAAATTACATCCGTAAAAATGGTAATGATCTCATACGGTGTTTTCCAATTCTTATCTTTAAATTGAAAACCCCAGTTATCATTGATCGTCATACACAACTCCCACCAATTGTATTTGGGATGTGATACCGGAATATTTTGTTCAGGTGTTTCATAATCACCATATCCCTGCAAACGCCCGTTAATAATGGCTTTCGGGTTATTCGCTAAAATCATTTGTCGCACTTTTTCTGATTCCCATTGTTCAGCACTATGTTCCCAATCTCCATCAAACCAAAAAAGATCCGGATGTAAATTGTTGCCGATCTCTTTTATTTGTGATTGAAAAAAAGAACGAAATCGATTCCATCGTTCATAATCATCCGCTAATTTATATTTATTGCTATCTTTTAAAAATCCCGGATAATCGGGGTGCGACCAATCCAACAAAGAAAAATAAGCACCACATTTAATATCCCGTTTTCTTAATTCATCAAACAAAGGTTTTACCATATCCCTTTTGGCAGGAGAAGCTTTTACAATACTCAGCTCATCCATCTTTGTATCAAACATTGCCACACCATCGTGATGCTTTGTTGTAATTACCGCATATTTCGCACCACTCGCTTGAATAATAGATGCCCATAAAGCCGGATCATAATTTTGTAAAGTAAATCCCTTCAATTGCTTCATATAATCTGCATAGCTGATCTTTTTATTATAAAAACTCCAGGATTCATCAATACCATTTACTGAATAAATACCTGCGTGAATAAAAATACCCAGCTTGGCATCGGCAAACCACTGCATCTTTTCTTTGATGGAAGCAGGATCAACTTTTGATTGTGCATTTGATTGCAACAACAGGCAAAAGCAACTTAAAAAAAGCAATAATTTATTTTTCATACGGCATAATTAGTTCTGAATTTTTAATACCCAAACATACTGACTGTATTTTTCTTTATCACTAGGAAGCAAGATATTGACAACATTATTTTGATTCGTAAATTTTATTTTTTGATTACAGCCCAACATTTCAATACGGCTGTTTTTATTCAATATTAATTTCTTCAATTCAGCAGTAGCCGCTTTTGCATCGAATACAAAAACATATTTTGTTTTACCGTCTTTAGATTGTGTGTATCGAATATTATCTCCTTCACCAAACACAGTAAACATTCTGCTTCCGTAAATAGATTCTCCATTTACTTTAATCCATTTTCCGACTTCATGTAATCTTTCGTAAGCAACAGGATCTAATTCTCCATCCGGTCCGGGTCCAATATTCAATAAATAATTGCCGCCTTTACTAACAATATCCACTAATTTTTTTACGATCTCTTCAGCAGATTTATAATGATCGTTGGGAACATAACTCCAGCTATTACCCATCGTCATACAAGTTTCCCAAGGATAAGGCAATCCGTTTTCTGGAATATATTGTTCAGGTGTTAAATAATTTTGTTGTTCACCGGGTACGGCTCTGTCAACTACAATTGTATTCGGTTGTTTGGTCCGAACTTGTTTTACCAATGCCGGCATGTTTAAATCCTGGCTTTGCGGAAACCTTGCCCACCTTGTGTTTTCGTATAACTCATCATACTCTGCTTTAACTTCTGCATCTGTTTTTTTACGAACCCATCCGCCATCCAACCAAAGAATATCCACTTTGCCATAATCGGTCATCAGCTCATCAATTTGATGGTAAGTATAATCAACAAACTTTCTCCATTGCTCCGGATATTTCTGAATGGAATAATTCGCATTTCTGTCTGCCGGCGGAAATTTCTTCCACCAATAATAATCACTATGCCAATCGGGTTTTGAAAAATAAGCACCCACCCAAAAATTTTCTTTTCTAAATGCGTCAAAGATTTCTTTCGTTACATTGCTTTTGGGATTAGATGAAAAAGGACAAGAAGGATCTGTTATTTTATAATTGGTGTATTTGCTATCGAACATACAAAAACCATCATGATGTTTGGTAGTGAAAACAATATATTTCATTCCTGCTTCTTTTGCAGCGGAGGCCCATTTTTCAGGATTGAATTGAACAGGATTAAAAGTGGTTGGTAATGCCTCATATTTTTTTAAGTAATCGAAATAATTATCGGCTACACCTTTCTTTCTTGCACCTGTTGCCCAACCCAGATCTTCAGGACAGATGCTCCAGCTTTCCACTACACCCCATTGGCTATAAGCTCCCCAATGCATTAATAATCCAAACTTCAGATCTTTCCATTCTTCCAATCTTTGTTGAATGACGGGATTGGGATCGGGATAATATTTTTCCTGTGCGTGAATTGAACATGAGATGAGTAAAACAAAAAATAAAATACGATACTTGATGATAAACTTTTTCATTGTGCTGCTTTAGAAATAAACATTGATTGAATAGTACCTCTAATATAATTGCAAAAGCAATTGTTTTAATAAACTGCTTCAAAAATGAAGATCCTCTTATGGTTATTATCTTACATTTATGATCATTATAAAATAAATACGTTGCCATGCTTAAAAGAATTATTACCCTTCTTTCATTATTAATCATACTGCTCTTTAATTTCAGTATCTGTGTAAAAAGTCAGCCAAACAATACTATCCCTGAAGCCATGCAGGAATTTCGTGCGGCCTGGGTAGCAACTGTTGCCAATATCAATTGGCCCAGTAAACCCGGATTATCTACTGCAGAACAACAACAGGAAGCCATTAGCTTACTCGATTTTTTGCAACAACATCATTTCAATGCAGTCATTTTACAAGTGCGGCCGCAAGCAGATGCTTTATATAAAAGCGATCTTGAGCCATGGAGCTATTATTTAACCGGCGAGCAAGGCAAAGCACCTGATCCATATTATGATCCATTGGAATTCTGGACCAAAGAAGCGCATGACAGAGGCATCGAATTACATGTTTGGTTAAATCCTTATCGGGCATTTCATCCAAAAGGCGGTAATATCAGCGATCAATCCATTGTAAAAACAAATCCGAATTTAGTTGTGTATTTGAAACAAGGATATTGGTGGATGGATCCTTCACAAAAAGAAGTGCAGGATAGAACCACAGCTGTAGTAATGGATTTAGTAAAACGATATGATATTGATGGCGTTCATTTTGATGATTATTTTTATCCTTATACTGAATATAATTCAGGAGAAGGTTTTCCGGATAGCAGCAGTTGGTCTGCTTATCAAAAAAGTGGCGGTATATTATCCCGTGGTGATTGGCGACGTAAATCGGTAAATGATTTAATTGAAAGAATTTACACAGAAATGAAAGCCATTAAACCGTATGTAAAATTTGGTATAAGCCCGTTTGGTATATGGCGCCCGGGTTATCCTGAATCTATCAGTGGCTTTGATCAATATGCAACTTTATATGCAGATGCAAAGCTTTGGTTGAATAAAGGCTGGATAGATTATTTCTCTCCTCAAATTTATTGGCCTATTAAAAGATATGCGCAAAGTTTTCCGGTGTTATTGGGTTGGTGGCAAAGTGAAAATACAATGCAGCGTCATTTATGGCCGGGCATTTCTGTTGGACGAGATACCAGTGCCAAAACAGTAGATGAAACCATTAATCAGATCATGATATCCAGAGGCATGTTACCGAAAAGTAAAGGTGTGGTGCATTGGAGTATTTCATCAGATATACATAATACCAATTTGATGAAAGCATTAGATGCAGGGCCTTATAAAGAGGCAGCATTGGTACCAGCCAGTCCGTGGTTAGATAAAACAATACCGGCAGTCCCTTCAATCACTATCAATAAAACAACTGACAGTTTACAGATCAGTTGGACTCACAATAATGCAGCGAATGTTTTTCGCTGGGTGATTTATTACAAATATGGTAATACATGGAACTATCAAATCTGCAATCGCAATGATAGAAACTTATCAATCAGCCTAACCGGCGGAACAGACAAAGCACCACTATCATTAAATAGTATTGCAGTAACAGCTGTTAGCAGAACAGGTAATGAGAGTAACTGGAAAGCGATAGAAGTGAAATAATGAACTTAATTGTAAGATATTCACTCGCTCAGTTTTTCTCCAGAATTAATGTTCTATTTTGCTGTATAAATAACAGTTTGTGAAACTCCTTATTGTTGAAGATGAATTGGCTTTAAAAGAAAGTCTGATAGAATATTTATCAGCCTCCGGTTATTTATGCGAATCTGCTGCTAACTTTAATGAAGCTGTTGAAAAGATTGAGCTCTATGATTATGATTGCATTGTATTGGATATTATGTTGCCCGGTGGTTCCGGCCTGCAAATTTTACAATATTTAAAAGACAATAAAAAAACAGATGGTGTGATTATTGTCTCAGCCAAAAATGCTTTAGAAGATAAAATCAAGGGAATTGAATTGGGTGCAGATGATTATTTAACCAAACCGTTTCATTTATCAGAGCTCAGCGTACGTATTGCTGCCATTATCAGAAGAAAACAATTCAACGGACAGTCATTTATTGAACATGATTTCTTTTATATTGATACCATTGCCAAAACAGTAAAAGTTAATAACAAAATATTGGACCTGACCCAAAAAGAATATCAATTGTTGTTGTTCTTTATCATCAATAAAAATAGAGTATTAAGTAAAAATGCCATTGCACAACATTTATGGGGTGATGATATGGACTATACAGACAATTATGATTTTTTATATACGCACATTAAAAATCTGAGAAAAAAAATCATAAATGCAGGGGGCGATGACTGCATCAAATCCATGTACAGAGAAGGTTATAAAATGATGTTATCGTGAAATTATTTACCAAATATAATCGCATCAGCATTGCAGCTACCATCTTCACTTTTGTGTTGGGCAGCATTGCATTTTATTTTGTATTGGATTATGTTTTAACCCGACAATTAAAAGAAACTTTACGATCAGAACAATTCGAGATCATTCATTTTGTTGAAGAACATCACACACTTCCGGAAATTCAAAACACAAGGCATCAATGGATTACGGTAGAAAAATCGACAACAATTTTAGCCAAGCCTTTATTTAAAAATGCAGAAACTTTTAATCCGGGTGAAAATGAATTGGAATCTGTAAAACAATTGGCCTTTACAATTGATGTGGCCGGTCAACATTTTTTAATCACTGTTAATAAATCAAAAGGTGAAACAGAAGATTTGTTGAAGCTGATTATTCTGGTAACTGTGGGGATGATTGCATTAATATTATTATTCAATTTCATTATCAATAGAAAACTGGTGAACCGTATATGGCAACCATTTTATACAACCATTGATCATATCAAAACATATCATATATCCAACAGGCAGCCTTTGCAATTATCCAATGAACCCATTGAAGAGTTAAATTTATTGAATGAGAGTTTAAATACAATGACACAGAGCATTCATCAAGATTATCAAGCCCTGAAATCCTTTACAGAAAATGCCTCACATGAAATGCAAACGCCTTTAGCAGTAATAAGATCTAAAACAGAAATGTTATTACAGGAAAATATAAGTGAGGAGGCAATAAAACAAATTATAGGAATAGAAGACGGAATACAAAAATTATCCCGCCTGCATCAATCCCTGTTATTATTAACTAAGATAGAAAATACACAATTCACTTTTAATGAGAACGTAGAAATGAGCGAATTACTTTCTCAGAAAATTGAAGAGAAAAAAGAATTATTTGAATCGAAACATTTAACTATCGAAAAAAATATTCAGCCATTTATTACATTGCAATTTCATCAACAGCTGGCCGAAATACTCATTAATAATTTGCTGAGTAATACCATTCGGTACACTCCTGAAAACGGAATAGTTACCATTGAATTGGATGAAGAGAAATTAATGGTGCGTAACACAGCTACGGAAAACAGCCTGGATGTTGAAAAAATATTTCAACGTTTTTATAAAGCACAGCAAAACCAGGAGGGAACAGGATTAGGGCTTGCCATCGTAAAAGAGATTGGCCGAATTGCAGGGTTTCAAGTGCAATATTTATTTCATAATCAACATCACATATTTACTATTTATTTTAAACAATAGCGAATGAGAAAAATATTCTATTGTGTATTTTTATTAACCCTTACTTTTCAGTTGAAAGCACAGGAAAAGAATCTGGATTTTTATCTAACTACAGGGATCAACAATAGTCCTTTGTTGAAAGATTATAACAATCAAAAACTATCCAACCTGATTGATAGTATGCGATTACTGGCGAGCTATAAACCGCAAGTAAATGGCGTAGGTACTTTATTATATGCACCTTCTTTTAATGGTTGGGGTTACGATGGCGCTATCACCAACGGAACAAATTTTGCGCAACAGGTAGTGGCTACACAGAAATTAGTGAGCAAAGAAAATATGGCCAATCAACAGGAAGCCATTCGTCTGTTAAATGAATCGATCACTGTTTCAGGCAAGATCACAGAGCAGGATTTAAAAAGATCCATCGCTGCACAATACATTACTGCTTATGGTAATTTGCAACAGTATCAATTTAATCAGGATGTATTGAAGTTATTAAAAAAAGAGGAGGCTATTTTAAAACAGCTTACAGAAAAATCGGTTTATCGTCAAACAGATTATTTAAGTTTTTTGGTAACGATGCAACAACAAGAGTTAACCATTACACAATTCCGTGTTCAATATAAAAATGAATTGGCCGCTTTAAATTATTTGTGCGGCATTAAGGATACTTCTTACACAACCATTGCTGCTCCGGCATTACAGGCAGATGTATTACCCGATGCAGAGAGCTCTGTTTTTTATCAGCAGTTTAATATCGACAGTTTAAAGATTAAGAACAGCATTTCACAAATTGATTTTAATTATAAACCAAAAGTAAATTTATATGCCGACGGTGGTTACTTAAGTTCATTTGCAGAACAAGCCTATAAAAATTTTGGATTAAGTGCAGGTGTAACGGTAACGGTTCCCATTTATGATGGGAAGCAAAAGAAAATGCAATACAATAAATTATCCATTGCAGAACAAACACGACAGACCTATCGCGATTATTTTAAAAAACAATATCAACAACAGATTGCCCAATTGTTTCAGCAATTGAATTCTGTTCAAGAAATCATCAATCAAGCCAATAGCCAGTTTAAATACATCGAAGCATTGATCGAAGCCAATAAAAAATTATTGGAAACAGGAGATGTGCATATGCCGGATTATATATTGGCTATTGGCAATTATCTTACTGCAAAAAATATTATTACACAGAATACCATTAATAAATATCAAATCATTAATCAAATTAATTATTGGAACAGAAAATAAAATTTATGATGACATCTATCCGATCCTTCACCACATATTGTTTATTGCTTTTGTTGATTGCTTCTTGCAAGCAATCAGATAAACAAGAAGCCGCGGCAAAAGAACCTGCCGAAGAAAAAACAGAAATCATCGGAACGCCTGTTACACTTACTTCTCCGCAACATGGCGCTATGAGCGATGCAGTAGAATTAAATGCAGTATCGGCATTTTTGTTAAAAACGTTTGTAAAAGCCAATGCCAATGGCTATTTACAAACAGCCAATACACAGTTAGGAAAATTTGTTACCAAAGGCGAAGAATTGTTTGTGATAAAAACAAAAGAATCACAGAGTTTAGGTAATACCATCAATGCTGTTGACAGTAGTTTACATTTTGATGGAGTGATACACATTAAATCACCCGGCACCGGATACATTACTCAATTAAATTATCGTGCAGGAGATTATGTTCAAGATGGAGAACAATTGGCTACCATTACCGATACAAAGAGTTTTGTTTTTTTATTGGATCTTCCTTACGAATTAAAACCATTCTTACCCAACAATCGTCAGTTACAATTAAAACTACCCGATGGGAATATTTTAGAAGGCACTTTGGAAAACGCATTGCCAACTGTTGACGCTGTTTCGCAAACCCAGAGTTATGTAATTAAAGTAAATACGGATAAACAAATACCGGAAAATTTAATTGCCAAAGTAAGTTTAATTAAAAAAGACAAAAGCAATACTACTTCATTACCAAAAGAAGCAGTATTGAGCAATGAAACTCAAACAGAATTCTGGATCATGAAGATGATGGATAGTGTAACAGCGGTGAAACTGCCTGTGGTAAAAGGTTTGGAGACAAACAGCTCAGTAGAGATTTTATCTCCGGCATTAAAAGCAACAGATAAAATTTTATTAACCGGCAATTATGGATTGAGCGATACCGCTAAAGTGATAGTGATAAAACAATAATTCAATTCGTGTAATTCCTTTTAATCCGTGTAATAAAAATATTAGTTGAATGAAAAATTTCTTTACAACCTATAAAAATCCGGTAACCGTGTTGGTAGTGATCATCATCATGGCAGGATTGTTTGCGTATAGCAAAATGCAAACCTCTTTATTTCCGGAGATCACTTTTCCTAAAATAAAGATTATTGCAGATGCAGGTCAGCAACCTGTTAAAAAAATGATGATCACAGTTACACGTGAATTGGAAAATGCGGTGAAACAGGTACCCGATCTTAAAATGATTCGCAGTTCAACGAGTCGCGGCAGCTGTGAAATTTCTGCATTCATGGATTGGAATGCAAACATCGATATCAGTCAACAAAGAATTGAATCTAAGATTAATGAGATCAGAAATGTATTGCCGCCGGATATTAATATCACAGTAGAAAGAATGAATCCATCCATTCTTCCCATCACCGGTTATTCATTAGAAAGTAAAACACGTTCGCCTATTGAAATGAAATTATTGGCGATGTATACCATCAAACCATTTTTATCGCAGGTAGAAGGTGTTTCAGAAATAAGAGTTATCGGCGGAAAGAATAAAGAATATTGGATGGTATTGGATGTACAGAAGATGAGTACACTGGGCATTACTCCGGATAATATCAGCAATGCATTATCACAAACCAATTTTGTAAAATCAAATGGTTATTTATCAGATTATCGTTTATTGTATTTAACCGTTACCGATGCACAGGTAAGTTCAAAAGATCAGTTGCAAAATATTGTAATCAGGAATGACGGTAAAAGAATTGTATTATTAAAAGATATTGCTGATGTACAAATTCAGGAAGCTAAAGAATATATCAAGATCAATGCAAACGGGCATGAAGGAATTTTATTGGCAGTCATCAAACAACCCAATGCCAACCTCGTTGCATTGAGCGATCAAATGGATGCCAAGTTGCAGGAATTAAAAAAGATTATACCGAAAGATGTAACCATACAACCCTTTTATGAACAGGCAGATTTTGTAAAAGACTCAGTAAAAAGTGTAACAGATAGTTTATGGATCGGATTGGCATTGGCCATTTTTGTGGCAATCATTTTTCTGCGGTCATTTAAAGCAAGTGCGGTTATTTTAATCACCATACCGGTAATACTTTGTTTAACGTTAATCTGCATTTATGCATTAGGACAAACATTTAATATTATGACGCTTGGTGCAATTGCAGCAGCGATAGGATTGATTATTGATGATGCCATTGTAGTAGTAGAGCAAATCTATAGAACACATGAAGAACATCCGGAGGAACCTACCACTTTCTTAATTCAAAAAGCAATAAAATATTTATTGCCAGCTATGATCGGTTCATCATTAAGTACCATTGTTATTTTTCTTCCTTTCTTTTTAATGAGTGGTGTAGCCGGTGCTTATTTTAAAGTAATGACCAATACCATGATCATCACATTGGCTTGTTCCTTCTTTGTAACATGGATAATTTTACCGGTTATTTATTTGTTGTTCTCAAAAAAACCAAATGAGCCAAGCAAGAAAAAAATTAAATCACATCCTGTTAAAAATCAGCGATGGGTTGGATTTTTTATTCGCAAACCCTACATCAGCTTGCTCATCATTATTGCACTGGCCTATTCTGTTTATTATATCTATCCGAAATTAGAAACCGGTTTTTTACCTGAGATGGATGAAGGCAGTATTGTGTTTGATTATAATTCTCCTCCCGGAACATCGTTAGAAGAAACAGACAGAATGTTACGTGAAGTAGAAAAAATGTTGATACAGGTTCCTGAAGTAGAAGCTTACAGCAGAAGAACAGGAACACAAATGGGATTTTTTATTACTGAACCCAATCGCGGTGATTATTTAATTCAATTAAAAAAGAAAAGAGGCAAATCAACTGAAGAAGTGATCAGTGATATCAGAAAAAAAGTAGAAGCAACACAACCTGCGCTGCGTATAGATTTTGGTCAGGTGATTGGTGATATGTTAGGAGACCTGATGACATCCGTTCAACCTATTGAAGTAAAAATTTTTGGTAATGATCAAAGTAAATTACAGGCATTATCAAAACAAGTAGCTGCACTGGTTTCAAAAGTTGAAGGTACGGCAGATGTGTTTGACGGAGTGGTGATCGCAGGTCCGTCAATTAATATAGAACCCAACAATTCAACATTGGCGCAATTTGGAATTACACCTATGAATATGCAATATCAAATGCAAACTTCATTAGAAGGAAATGTAGTCGGGAATGTATATGATAAAGATCAGTTCAGCAATTTGCGAATGGTATATCCCGGTAATAAAACGTTAAGTGTACATGATATTAGTAAAACAATGATCTTTTTGCCTAATGGGAAATTAAAACCCATCAATCAACTCGCCAACGTGCAAATTAATTCGGGTGATGCAGAAATTCAAAGAGAGAATTTGCAATCCATGGGCGTAGTTTCTGCAAGATTAGAAGGCAGAGATTTGGGCAGTGTTATCAGAGATATTCAACAAGAAGTTAATGCCAAAATAAATTTACCCGAAGGCTATGCAGTGGTGTATGGCGGTGCTTATGCAGATCAGCAACAATCGTTTAAAGAATTATTGTTGATATTGATCACTGCAAGTTTATTGGTGTTTGGTGTAATCTTATTTTTATTCAAACATTTTCGTGTGGCCATCACCATTTTATTGATTGCATTATTAGGTATCAGTGGAAGCTATTTAGGATTATATCTTACACATACGCCTTTGAATGTAGGTAGTTATACAGGTTTGATTATGATTGTTGGTATCATTGGAGAGAATGCCATATTTACATTTTTACAATTCAGGGAATCCTGGAGAATTTCCGGAGATGTGGATGATGCGATCATTTATTCTATTTCCACCAGACTTCGGCCCAAATTAATGACAGCCTTGGGAGCCATCATTGCATTGATGCCAATTGCTTTGGGAATGGGCACCGGCGCTCAATTGCATCAACCATTGGCTATTGCGGTTATCGGTGGTTTTATTATTGCCATGCCATTATTATTGATTGTATTGCCAAGTTTGATAAGACTTTTATTCAAATATCAAACACCCAATTTATAATCTTCAGAATTGCTACAAAATGATAGTATAGGTTTGGTGACTAATATTAATTGACATGAAAAGATATTTAACCCTCATTCTCTTTGTTTTATCTGCAATGCAGATAAATGCCCAACAAACAAATGGTTTAGATAATGCTAAAAAATCTTTCATCAAGTCATATCCTGCTGCAACAAATATTAAATGGTCTAAAGAAGATAATGAGTATGAAGTAGACTTTATATTGACAGAAAAAAAGATGTCGGCAATTTATGATAGTAAGGGAAATTTAAAAGAAACTGAACAGGCAATTGCTGCAACTGAGTTACCTTCATCAATAATGCCATACTTTAATCAGCATTATAAAAATGTACCTATTAAAGAAACGGCAAAAATCAGTAAATCCGGCAGAGAAGTGAATTACGAAATAGGCATCAAAGGAAAAGATATTTTGTTTGATGCAACCGGCAAATTTATCAAAGAAGCAAAAGATTAAAACAATAAATATGAAACAATCCATTTTTTCAGTCTTCATCATTGCATCATTGTTCAACTGTACCAATCATGCAATTGCACAAGGTTATAAACTAACCAAAACATTCCATGTTGCCAGCCCGGGAGGATGGGATTATATCTCAGTTAATACAAAATCAAACAAATTGTATTTATCACATGGTACGCAAGTAAATATTTTGGATAAAGCTACAGGAGATTCCATTGGCATTATTCCCAATACAACCGGTGTGCATGGAATTGCCTTTGACAATGATTTAGGAAAAGGTTATACCAGTAATGGCAGAATAAATAATGTAACAGTTTTTGATTTGGCGACAGACAAAATCATCACACAAGTTGCAACCGGCGAAAATCCTGATGCCATTTTTTATGACGCTTATTCTAAAAAAATTATTACTTGTAATGGCAGAAGTAAAGATCTTACTGTTATTGATGCTGCAACAGATAAAGTTGTTGCTACCATTCCTGTTGGAGGAAAACCGGAAACAGCAGTAAGTGATAAAGCCGGAAAAGTTTTTGTAAACATTGAAGACAAGAATGAGATCGTTGCGATTGATATTAATAAGTATGAAGTAATAGCACATTGGTCGTTGAATGGTGGCGAATCACCAACTGGTTTGGAAATTGATGTAAAAACAAAAAGATTATTTGCAGGTTGCGAAAAACAATTGGTTGTGATGGATGCAACTAACGGAAAAGTTGTTACAACGTTACCCATTGGCGATGGCTGCGACGGAGTTGCATTTGATAATAATACAAAATTAATATTAACATCTAATGGTGCTGCAGCAACCATGACTGTTATAAAAGAATATGGCGCCAATGATTTTAAGGTAATTGAAAATGCAGTTACTAAAAAAGGAGCTAGGACCATTTGTGTTGATGAAACCACACATAAAGCCTATTTACCCACTGCAGATTATGAACCTCAGGCAGCAGGACAAACAGGAAGACCAAAAATGATTAACGGAAGTTTTCAAGTGATTGTGATGGAAAAATAATTTCCATTCTTTCTTCAATAAAAAAAGAGTCGGTTATTTTTAAATAACTGACTCTTTTTTATTGTTACATACATTAACAAAATTTGTTTTTGTGCCTCGATGAATGCAGCTTAATTTTAATGCCACTTAATATGTTAATATGAAAATCAAAACTATCTTTCAATGGTTGCTGTTTGGAGCAGCTGTTGGCCTTTCAACTGTAAATGCACAAAGCAATGCAACTACTTCCAAATATGACCAACATAAGGTCTTTACTCCATTATTTTATACACATAATGGAAATGAGTATCGCTCTGCCAGTGGCGAACCCGGACCAAAATATTGGCAAAATCGTGCAGATTACAAGATTACTGCCTCATTAGATACTGCTTTAAATAAAGTAAGTGGTGCTACTGTAATTACTTACACAAATAATAGCCCGGATAAATTACCTTTCTTATGGTTGCAATTAGATCAAAATATTTACAAGCAAGATTCTCGTGGAGAAGCAACCTCTAATATTAGTGGTGGCCGTTTTGCTAATAAAACTTTTACCAATGGCGATGAAATAAAATCTGTTGAATTGATTGTAAACGGTAAAACTGAAAAAACAGATTACATTATTACGGATACCAGAATGCAGATCAGATTAAAAGATGCATTGAAATCATCGGGCACTTCCATTCAAATAAAAATCACTTATGCATTTGCTGTTCCGGAATATGGAACTGACAGAATGGGCAGAATGAATACTAAGAATGGTTGGATCTATGAAATTGCACAATGGTTTCCGCGTATGTGTGTATATGATGATGTATTAGGATGGAATACCATTCCTTATTTAGGTTCTTCAGAATTTTATTTAGAATATGGTGATATTGATTACAGCATTACTGCTCCTGCAGATATGGTGGTGGTTGGTTCCGGCGAATTACAAAATCCTGCAGAAGTTTTAACTGCAAGTACCATTAATAAAATTAATCAGGCAAAGAACAGTGAAAAAACGATAACGATTAAAGATGAATCAGACATTAATAAACCATCTTGGTATCCAGCAAAAAAAGAATTGACATGGCATTTCATCTGCAAAAATACCATAGATGTTGCATGGGCTGCATCAAAAGCATTTATCTGGGATGCATCCAGAATTAATTTACCAAGTGGTAAAAAAATATTGGCACAATCAGTTTATCCTGTTGAAAGTGCAGGTAATGATGGATGGGGAAGATCAACTGAATATGTAAAAAACTGTATTGAATTGTATTCGCAGGAATGGTTTGAATTTACGTATCCTGTTGCAACAAATGTGGCAGGCAATGTTGCCGGCATGGAATATCCCGGAATTGTTTTTTGCGGATCGGGCGATAAAAAAAGTTCCTTATGGGGCGTTACCAATCACGAATTCGGGCATAACTGGTTTCCGATGATTGTGGGATCTAACGAAAGAAAATTTGCATGGATGGATGAAGGCTTCAATACATTTATTAATGATGTTGATACAAAAGTTTTTAATAAAGGTGAATACGTTGAGAAACAAGATGCGCAACAAATGGGCAGATTTATCTTCAATCCAACTTCTGAAGCCATCTTTAATACACCGGATGTTTTGGATGGTAATTTTTTAGGTATTGCTGCTTATTTAAAACCGGGTATGGGTTTATCTATTTTGCGTGAACAGATTTTAGGTATTGATAGATTTGATTATGCTTTCAGAACATATATTAAACGTTGGGCATTTAAACATCCAACACCTTCTGATTTCTTCAGAACGATGGAAAACGCAGCGGGAGAAGATCTAAGTTGGTTCTGGCGTGGATGGTTTATTAATAACTGGAAATTAGATCAGTCGGTGAAAGATGTAAAGTATGTGAATAGTGCTGATCTCTCCAAAGGTTCATTAATCACCATCGAAAATTTAGAAGAAATGGCATTACCTGTTATATTATCCATTAAACAGGAAAATGGTAAAATAGATACCGTAAAATTACCTGCAGAAGTTTGGCAACGTGGCGGCTCATGGACCTTTAAATTTAATTCAACTTCTAAGGTTACCAATGTAACTATTGATCCGGATCATCTTTTTCCTGATGTAAATCCGGCTAACAATGTATGGGTGGCGGCTAAACCAAAATCAGTGCCTGCAGGTATTACAGCAAATGACATCATTAATAATTATTTGACTGCCATTGGCGGAACAGATAAATTAAAAGCGGTAACTGACCTGTCAGTAACTGCAAACGGAACAATACAGGGAATTGATGTTATACAAGTCGCTAAACAAAAAATGCCGGATAAATATTTTTATGAAATTTCTGTTCCTTCTATGAATATGACGCCGGTGCATATTGGAATGAATGGTGATAGTCTTTCCTTTATTCAAAACGGAATGAAACCACCTGTTACCGATGACATGAAGAAAAACTTTAAAGAAGCAATTACGATCTTCCCTGAAATGGATATTTCCAAAAAGGGATATCAAACTTCTTTAGCACCAACTTTAGAAATATTGAATGATGCATACGTTTACGTGGTAACAATTACAACTTCTACAGGAATTGTGAGAGATTATTTTGATGAAAAAACCGGATTGAAAGTAAAAGAAGTGGTAGAGAAAGATGGCAGTGTTGCTTCATCAGTTGAGTTAAGTGATTATAAAGAAATTAGCGGAATTAAATTCCCATTCGGAAGAAAATCTGATTTCGGCGGACAAGTGATAGATTTTAAAGTGAAAGAAATTAAAGTGAATTCAAATATTCCGGACACAGATTTTAAATAAACAAAAATCAACCTCCATAAAAAAGGCTTCAAAAATTTGAAGCCTTTTTTATACATCTGCATAAATTCTTTCTATCGCATCTTTATATTTTTCCATCACTACTTTTCTTTTTAAACTCATCTTCGGTGTCATTTCTCCTGAATCAATACTCCATTCATGCGGTAACAATTCAAATTTCTTCACTTGTTCTACATGATTAAAAAATTCATTGAAGCTTTCTACCAACTGCCTGAATAATTCCAACACTTTGGGATTGTGTATTGCATCTTCATTCGTAACAAAAGTAATTCCTTTTTCTTTCATCCATTCTCTTAATGTAATAAATGACGGAACAATTAATGCCCCGACAAATTTCCTGTCTGCACCCACTACCATCATCTGTTCAACAAAAGGGCTTTCTTTAAATTTATTTTCTATCGGTTGCGGGGCAACATATTTTCCGCCGCTTGTTTTAAATAATTCTTTTTTTCTGTCGGTTATCTTTAAATATTTTTCATCAACAAAAATGCCAATATCTCCCGTATGCAACCATCCGTCAATAATTGTTTCGGCAGTAAGATCCGGCCGTTTATAATAACCATGCATTACGGTTGATCCTTTCACACATATCTCTCCGTCTTCTTCTAATTTTACTTCAATACCTGAAATTGGCGGACCAACGGTTCCGAATTTTGTTCCGTCTTTTCCTTTCCGGTTAATACTGATTACCGGACTGTTTTCTGTTGGGCCATATCCTTCATACACCGGAATCTTTGCTGCATTAAAAATACGTAGAAGCTTTACCTGGCAGGCCGCTCCGCCGGTTACAATATACTCAACATTACCACCTAAGGCTTCCCTCCACTTACTAAAAACAAGTTTATTGGCAATCGCTAATTTAATGTTATACCAAACTCCGCCACTGATGTTGTTATCATATTTTTCAGCCAGATTAACCGACCAGAAAAATAATTTTCGCTTGATGCCTGTTAATTCGTTTCCTTTAATCATGATCCTTTCAAATACTTTTTCCAATAATCTCGGAACAGTGCTGAAGCCATTGGGTTTGATCTCTTTTAAATTATCACCAATGGTATCTAAACTTTCAGCATAATAAATTCCAACACCGCTATATAAATAAATGTAAGTGATGATCTTTTCAAAAATATGATTGAGCGGCAAAAAACTTAACGCTTTATTATTGGGTGCGTCTTCGAAAGGAAAACTTTCTCTGCTATAATCCAAACAAGTATAAATGTTAGCATGACTTAACATAACACCTTTGGGAACACCCGTTGTACCTGATGTATAAATGATGGTTGCTAAATGTGTAACAGGAATATCTTTTTTAATAACTTCAACTTTTTGTAAAGATGATTCGTTGGCTAATGCGGTGATTTTACTCCAATGATTGGCTTCACTAACAATATCAAATGTGTAAATATTTTGTAAAGTGTGAATATTGGGTTGAATAGCTTTTATCTTTTCATACATTTCTGTATTACTTACAAAAATATATTTCGCCTTAGAATCATTTAAAATAAATTCGATTTCATTAGGATTCGTTGTTGGATATAAAGGAACAAGAATGGCACCAACTTGCTGAACAGCTAAATCAGTGATTACCCATTCGGGCCTGTTATTACTGATGATAGCAATTTTATCACTTCCTTCAGGAGTTAAATCATTGCCACTAACACCTAATTCTAAAAGACCGGCGCTTAACTGATTAACCGAATCTTTTATTTCTTTGGTTGAATATACTCTCCAAACGCCTTTTTCTTTTGCACCAAACATATCCTGCTTGGGGAATTTTTCCAATTGATATTCAACTGCATCAAACAATCTTTTTATCATCATATGCAACAATCGTTAATAACTGAATAAAGTTGTACAAATTAAACAAAACTGTTTAAATAAAAAACCATCTGTTTAAGATGGTTGTATTTTTAGTTTAGTTGTAAAAGTTTGTTATAGGTGAAGTCTCGATAATTTTGTCCGGTTGGTACTTTAAAAATACGGCTTTGTTGAAATTGTTTAAACCCATTGGCCTGTTGCTCGTGCGCTGAAATCCAAACCTGATATGCAGAAGGGCTTGCAGCTGCGCCAAATATCCACTCGTTATAAGCATCAAAAATTCCTTCGCGTAATAAATATTGCATATTATCAAATAATCGAAAAGGGAATTGTTCATTGCTTTTAGCACCAAACCAATCTAAAATAAACCTGGTTCGGATGGCACTTAAATTTTCAAGTGTTATTCCTTCAGAAGATAAACTGTTGCTTTTAGCCAATGTTTCAATAACGGCTGTTTCAAAAGCATTCGTCTTTTTTTCTGTTGCCAATAATTTCTTTACATCACCTTCTGCATATAACTTTTTATATGCTTCCAATAAAACGCTTTTCATTTCTGCAGAACGTGTTGAATAACTTTCCAGATTTAAAAACATTTCTCCATAAATCAATATCCAAAACAGATCTCCTTTTTTTGCATAATACATACTTGCATTATAATAGTTACTGCTGTAATTAGGATCGATGTCGATTCCTTTCTCCCAATAATTAATGGCATCATTTACTTCACCACTCATAGCAGTTAACTCTCCTATTTCATTTAACAATACACCGCTATTTGGAAATTTTTTTAATGCTCGTTTATATAGTTTAGCACATTCTTTATAATCAGCAATGGCTTTATACGCCATTCCCAGAATTTGAAAAGTTTGTTCATCTGCATCCTGTCGATCGACCAATACTTTACCTACTTCCAATGCTTTTGCAAAATCCCTTTTCAAAATATTTAAGAAAGTAAAATCTTTTAATACTTCTAAATTATTCGGTTCTTGTTGCAATACACGATTGAAGACGAGTGTAGCATTATCATAATCCCCTTGGCGCATAAAATTTTTTGCGGTTTCATACAATTGTTTGGAATCGGGCTGTTGCGCAAAAGTGAAACCAACAACAAAAAAACAATAAATAATAATGATAATTTTTTTCATGCTACCTATTTATTCATAAATCAAATGAGTTAATAAACCATCCCTCAATTTTGGTTCAAACCAAGTGCTTTTGGGAGGCATCACATTACCGCTGTCTGCAATATCGAATAATTGATCAATAGTTACAGGATAAAGGCTGAATGCTGCTTTCACATCACCACTTTTCACTCTTTTTTCCAATTCTCCTAAGCCTCTCATTCCACCAACAAAATCAATACGGTTATCTGTTCTGGGATCGGTAATGTTTAAAATTTTGTCCAATACATTATTTTGCAAAATGGTTACATCCAGTACACCAATCGGATCATTTGAATAAGTTTCTTCTTTGGCAGCAAGCTTATACCATTTATTTTGAATGAATAAACCAAATTCGTGAGGATGTTGTGGTCTGTATTCTTTCATACCGATCTCCTGAACTAAAAAATTCTTTTGCAATGCCAGCAAAAAATCTTCTTCGGTTAATCCATTCAAATCTTTTACCACACGATTATAATCCATGATATATAATTGATCCGAAGGAAATAAAGTAGTTAAAAAATAATCAGCATTCGTGGTGGCTTCTTTGCCTAATGCCTTTCTCACTTTTGCTGCAGAGGCTGCACGATGATGACCATCGGCAATATAAGTGCATGGAATACTTGACTCAAATATTTCTTCTATTTGTTTAACAATATTGCTATCATTGATAATCCAGATAGTATGTTGAATTTCATCATCAGCAACAAAATCATACACCGGTTGCTTAGCATTCATCCATTTTGAAATGATATTATCAATGGATGGGTGATTGCGATAAGCTAAAAAAACATTTCCTGTTTGTGCCCCTGATGTTTTAATGTGATTGATTCTGTCTAATTCCTTTTCCGGCCTGGTAAATTCATGTTTCTTGATGATATCATTTTCATAATCATCCACACTGCTTACACAAACCAATCCGGTTTGACTTCTGCCGTTCATGATCAATCGATAAATATAAAAGCAGTCTTTGTCTTCTTTAAACAATATATCACGCTTAATAAAAGCGGCTAAATTTTCTTTCGCCTGTTGATATACTGCTTCTGCATGAATATCCACACTCGCATTTACGTCAATCTCACTTTTAGTAATATGTAAAAAAGAATATGGATTGCCCTGTGCTTCAATTTTTGCTTCTGCGCTGTTCAATACATCATACGGTCTGCTTGCCACCTGTTTCGCAAATTGTGGTTGCGGACGTAATGCTTTAAATGGTTTAATTAATATCATCTATTCAAATTAATTTAAAATAATTATCCTTTCTTTTCTGCGAATGCATTTGCCAAATCGCAAAATGCCTGCACACTTTCTAAAGGCAAGGCATTATACATGCTAACCCGAATACCGCCAATTGTTCTGTATCCTTTTACACCAATCATCCCATTGATTTTGCATTCTTCTAAAAATTCTTCAAGCAGTAATTCATCTTTCATAAAAAAAACTGCATTCATATCACTTCGATCTTCCTTATTAATAAATGAAGTGAATATCGGCAAGGCATCGATTGTTGCATATAATTTGTGGGAACGTTCTTTACTTCTTCTTTCCATCACTTTTAAACCACCTTCTTTTTTTATCCATCGTAACGTTAGCATAGCAACATATACCGCAAATACCGGAGGCGTATTCATTAAAGAATTCGCATCAATATGTTTTTGATAATCCATAATAGAAGGGATTCTTCTTTTCACTATTCCCAATACATCTTTTTTAATCACGACTAAATTAACACCCGCTGCACCCATATTTTTCTGTGCTCCTGCATAGATCAGAGAGAATTGATTAAAATTTATTTCTTTACTAAAAATATCACTACTCATATCTGCCACCAATGGAATAGTAGCAGATGGATAAGTATGCCATTGTGTTCCTTCAACGGTATTGTTTGATGTAATGTGCAGATATTTTGCATTGGCAGGAATATCAAGTTCTTTATTGATATACGTATGTTTCTTATCGGCCGAAGATGCTGCCAGCAGTGCGTTTCCGAATAAAGAGGCTTCTTTAAATGCTTTGTTTCCCCAAATGCCGTTATCGCAATAAGCTGCTGTTTCATGATCATCCAATAAATTCATCGGCACTTGCATGAATTGAGTGGTTGCGCCGCCATGTAAAAATAAAACAGCATAATCATCATTCAATTGCATTAATTCCTTTACTAAAAATTTTGCCTCTTCTATCACATCAACAAACCAACCGGTGCGATGTCCTATTTCTAAGATTGATAAACCAATTCCATTAAAATCAATAATTGCCTGTGATGCTTGTTGCAAAACCTGTTGCGGCAAAACAGAAGGGCCTGAATTAAAATTATGTTTCTTCATTAGCTATTTAAAAAATGCAAAGTAAACAAATAAAGAGGAAAGGCTTGTTAAGAAGGCCATTAATCATGCACATCGGTAACACCGCCGGTAACAGTGAATTTCATAGCATCTGCAGCACTGATATGATCGATTAATTTGATCTTGTGTTTTGGCACAAAATAAGTGATGCCGCTAATTGCATAGGAATGCGGCACATACACTACAAAATGGTCTTTTAAATTAAAATCTGCCGCTTCGTATCTGGTAATAAATCCAATGCGCCAAACATCTTCTCCATCTACATTTACCATAACAGGTTTATCGAATTTCTTTTCGTTGCCGGCAAAAGCTTCTAAAAAATCTTTTACTGAAGAATAAATAAATTTTATTCCCGGCGTATTCTCTAATACTGTATCTAAAACATCTACTAACTTTTTTACAACAAAAGAAGAAGAGATCCATCCTACCAACAGCACTAACAGTATTACTACGATAAAACCCATGCCAGGAATACTTTTTAAATTACCATTGGAATCGATACCAATCAAATCGGGAGAAATCGAATGAATGATATTGGGTAGAATACCATCTACAAAGTGAAACAAAGAAATTACCGCATAAACAGTAATGCCAATCGGTGCCAAAACGATCAATCCCTGTAAAAACAACTGCAGTGCTCTTTTTAAAGAACCTCTCACAAATTTTTTTGTTTTAATATGCTCCATACTGCAAAGTT
>Ga0164297_10000779_pt1 | contig 37186 bp, 33 predicted proteins | sample GEODES058metaG_FD_113539 | JGI IMG/M metagenome (GOLD analysis project Ga0164297, IMG submission 113539) | Dystrophic lake water microbial communities from Trout Bog Lake, Wisconsin, USA - GEODES058 metaG | ecosystem: Environmental > Aquatic > Freshwater > Lake | place: USA: Trout Bog Lake... | reverse complement strand
TCCTCAAGACCGACGGGATCAAGCTGTTCACCGGCATTGTGTTCTCCAATGTGTTGGAGGCGGTGGCGCCGGATATCCTCGAGGAGGGCGGGATGTATGTTTCGCCGAATGCGGGGCCGTCGACGCTGGCGGGGAAGAACTGCCATCGCAATTATTTCGTTGTCTCGTGGCAGAATGACAGCCTGCATGAGAGCGCGGGCGAGAACGCGAACCGGCTGGGCCACAAGAAGATGTATCTGCTGGCGCCGAACTATCCGGCGGGGAAGGATGCGATCACCGGGTTCAAGCGGTTCTTCAAGGGCGAGGTGGTGGGCGAGAGCTACACCAAGCTCGACCAGACCGATTATGCGCCGGAGATGGCGCAGATCCGTGCGGCCAATCCGGATGCGGTGTTTCAGTTTCATCCAGGCGGTCTGGGGATCGCTTTCCTGCGGCAGTATCAGCAGGCGGGGCTGGTGGGGAAGATCCCGATGGTGCTGGCGGCGCCCTCGCTCGATGCGACGACGCTGGCGGCGGTGGGGGAGATCGCGGTTGGAATGGATGTGACCGCGCACTGGAACAGCGATTTCGACAATGCGGCGAACAAGGCGTTCGTGGCGGCGTTCACCGAGCGATTCAAGCGGGTGCCGACATATTATGCGAGCCAGGGGTATGACACGGCGCTGGCGATCGGGGCGGCGCTGAAGGGGAGCAAGGGGGATGTCGGGGAGGCGTTTCGCACCGCGATGCTGAAGGCGGATTTCGCCTCGACGCGGGGGAAGTTTCGTTTCGGGGCCAATCAGCATCCGGTGCAGGACTGGTTCGGGCTGCGGGTGGAGAAGGGCGCGGATGGCAAGCTGGCGCTGGTGACGAAGGGGAAGGTGTTGTCGGATCACGGCGATGCCTATGCGGCGCAGTGTAAGATCTGAATGACGCTGCTGCTGGAGCAGGCGCTGAACGGGCTCCAGCTTGGCGTCATGCTGTTTCTGCTGGCAGCCGGGCTGACCTTGGTGTTTGGCATCATGGGGCTGATCAATCTCGCCCATGGCTCGCTGTATATGATCGGGGCGTTTGCCGCGGCCTGGGTGCAGGGGCGGACGGGGTCGTATGTCGTGGGCATCGTTGCCGGGCTGGCGGCGGCGGGGGCGGTGGGGGCGGCTATCGAGGTGACGGTGCTGAAGCGGCTGTATGACCGCGACCATATGGACCAGGTGTTGGCGACGTTTGGGATGATTCTGTTTTTCAACGAGGCGATGGCGATGCTGTTTGGGCGGCAGCCGTTGATGGCGGCGGTGCCGCCGTTTCTTTCGGGGGCGGTGGAGATTATTCCGGGGGTGCCGTATCCAGTGTATCGGCTGGCGATTATCGTGGTTGGGATTCTTGTAGCCGGGGGCTTGTACTTTCTCATTGGGCATACGAGGGCGGGGATGCTGGTGCGGGCGGGGGCGACGAACCGGACAATGGTGCGGGCACTTGGCGTGAACATCCGGCTGCTGACGAGCGCGGTGTTCGCGCTGGGGGCGATGCTGGCGGGACTGGCGGGGGCGATGACGGGGCCGCTGCTGTCGGTGCAGGTGGGGATGGGGGATCGGATCCTGATCACGACGTTTGTGGTCATCGTCATCGGGGGCATTGGGTCGATTCGGGGCGCGCTCGCGGGGGCGTTGCTGGTGGGGATGGTGGATACGCTGGCGCGGGCGTTTCTGCCGGGGCTGCTGAAGGCGGTGATGGCGGCGAGCAATGCGGATGCGGTTGGCGCGGGTCTGGCGTCGATGGCGATTTTCATTTTGATGGCGGTTGTGTTGCTGGTGCGGCCGCGCGGGCTGTTTCCGGCCCATGGCTGACACGGTCCGACGGCGGATCGCGCTGGGGGTTATTCTCGCGCTGCTGGCGGTGTTGCCGGCGATCGCCACCGCGCTGGGCAAGCCGGACCTGGTGACGCTGGGCACGCAGGTGGCGATCTATGCGATCGCGGCGATCAGCCTCGATCTGTTGATCGGGGTGGCGGGGTTGTCGTCGTTCGGGCACGCGGCGTTTTTTGGGCTTGGTGGCTACACGGTTGGGATTCTCGCGTTTCATGCGGCGGAGGGGGATCTGTTTCTCGGGCTGATTCCGGGGGTGACGGAGGCGGCGATCGTGTGGCCGGCGGCGGTGGGTGTCGCGGGGGTGGCGGCGCTGGCGATCGGGGCACTGTCGCTGCGGACGACGGGGGTGTCGTTCATCATGATCACGCTGGCGTTTGCGGAGATGTTCTTTTTTCTGTTCGTGTCGTTGAAAACCTATGGCGGGGATGACGGGCTGGGGTTTCGCCGGCGCAGTGCTTTGCCGTTCATCAATCCGCGCGACGACGTGGCGTTCTACTATGTGTGCCTGGCGCTGATGGCGGGGTTCCTGTTGTTGTGCGGGAGGATCGTGCAGAGCCGGTTCGGGCGGGCGTTGCATGGGATACGGCAGAACGAACGGCGGATGGCGGCGATCGGGCTGGCGACGTATCCGGTTAAGCTCGCGGCCTTCACGCTGGCGGGGGCGGGAGCGGGGCTGGCGGGGGCGTTGCACGCGAACCTGCTGCGGTTTGTGAGCCCGGACATGCTGCATTGGACGATGTCTGGCGATTTCATGATTATGGTCGTGCTGGGGGGCGCGGGCACGCTGTTCGGGCCGGTGCTGGGGGCGGCGGCGATGGTGTGCCTGCAGTCGTGGCTGGCGCAGTGGACCGAGCATTGGATGATCGTGATGGGGCCGATCCTTGTGGCGGTGATCCTGTTCACGCGGCGGGGGCTGTGGGGCCTGATCGGCGGGGGGAGATGAGCGCGCTGCTGGAAGTGCGAGGGCTGATCAAGCGGTTTGGCGGATTGATCGCGACGAACAATCTCGATCTTGACGTGCTCGAGGGGGAGCTGCACGCGCTGATTGGGCCGAATGGGGCGGGCAAGACGACGGCGATTGCGCAGCTGGCGGGCGAGCTGATGCCGGATGGTGGGCGGATCCGGTTTGGCGGTGTTGATATCACGGGCATGGCAACGGCGGCGCGGGTGGGGTTGGGACTGGCGCGGTCGTTTCAGATTACGCAGTTGTTGCCGGAGTTCACCGCGGTGGAGAATGTCGCGGTGGTGTTGCAGGTGCGGGCTGGGCATTCGTTTCGGTTTTGGCGCAAGGCGCGGGAGGATGCGCGGCTGAATGAGCCGGCGCGGGCGATTGTGGGGCGGATGGGGCTGGCGGCGCGGGCGGATATTCCGGCGCGCGATTTGGCGCATGGCGAGCAGCGGCAGCTGGAGTTGGCGATGGCGATTGCGACGGGGGCGCGGCTGTTGTTGCTCGATGAGCCGATGGCGGGGCTGGGGGCGACGGAATCGCGCGCGATGACCGAGCTGCTCGCGGGGCTGAAGGGGGAGGCGACGATACTGTTGGTCGAGCACGACATGGATGCGGTGTTCGCGCTGGCGGACCGGATCACGGTTCTGGTGCATGGCAGCGCTATCGCCTCAGGGGTGCCGGAGGAGATTCGTAACGATCCTGCTGTGCGCACGGCCTATCTCGGCGAGGACGCGTGATGCTTGAGATCGCCGCGCTGCAGGCGAGCTATGGCAATAGCCAGGTGTTGTTCGATCTGTCGCTGACGATCGAGGCGGGGCAGCTGGTGACGTTGTTGGGTCGTAACGGGATGGGCAAGACGACGACGATCCGCTGCCTGATGGGGTTGCTGCCGGTGCGCGCGGGGACAATTCAGTTCGAGCGCGCGGTGATTTCCGGTCGGGCGCCTGAGCGCATCGCGCGTCTGGGCATCGGGCTGGTGCCTGAGGGGCGGCAGGTTTTTCCGACGTTGACGGTGCGGGAGAATCTGATCGCGACGTCGCGGCCGGGACCCTGGACCTATACGGCGACGACGGCGCTGTTTCCTCGACTTGCCGAGCGGCATGGGCAGTATGCCGGCACGCTGTCGGGCGGTGAGCAGCAGATGCTGGCGATCGGGCGGGCGCTGATGACCAATCCGCGGCTGCTTGTGCTCGACGAGGCGACGGAGGGGCTGGCGCCGCTGATCCGCGCGGAGATCTGGGCCTGCATCGAAACCTTGAAGGCGCAGGGCCAGTCGATCCTGATTGTCGACAAGAATTTTGCGCGCTTGAAACGGCTCGGCGATCGGCATTTCATCATCGAGAAGGGGCGCACGGTCTGGCAGGGGACGTCGGCGGATCTCGACGCGGCGCCGGAACTCGCGCAACGCTACCTCGGGGTCTAGGGAGAGCAGCATGGCTATGGTCAGAACCACATACGGCGCCATCATGGGCGAGCAGGGCAGGGGGGTCGTTCGCTTTCGCGGCGTGCCCTATGCGAGCGCCGCGCGATTTGCACCGCCGGGGCCACCGGAGGCATGGGCGGGCACGCGCGACGCGACGGAGCATGGGCCGGTGGGGCCGCAGCCGCCGTCGCGGCTGCGGGCGGCGATGGGGGATTTCTCCAGGCCGCAGCACGAGGATTGCCTGACGCTGACGATTGCTACCCCGGCGGCGGATGGCGGCGGGCGGCCGGTGCTGGTGTGGCTGCATGGGGGTGCTTATTGGACCGGCGCGGGGTCGCTCGACTGGTATGATGGCGGGGCGCTGGCGGCGGAGAATGGGTGTGTCGTCGTCGGCGTGAACTATCGGTTGGGGGCGCTTGGCTTCCTGGCGCATCCCGAGGTGTCGCCGGGGAATCTGGGGCTGGCGGACATGGTCGCGGCGCTTCGCTGGGTGCGGGAGAATATCGGGGCGTTTGGCGGCGATCCAGGGCGGGTGACGCTGATCGGGCAGTCGGCCGGGGCGCATGCCATCATGTGCCTGTTGACCATGGCGGAGAGTGAGGGGCTGTTTCATCGCAGCATCTGCATGAGCCCGCCGCCGGCCATGGCGCCGCTGAGCAGCGCCACCGCCTCGGAGTATGCCGCGTTTGTCGCCGATCTGATCGGCACGTCGCCGGCAGGGCTGGCGACGGCGCCGGTTGGAAAGGTCATTGATGCTGGCATGCAACTTGCCCGTGGCCTGGCGAAATTTGCCGATGCGACGCCGCCGTTCGTGCCGGTGTTCGATGCGCTGGCGACGCCGGCCGCGTTCATTGCCGCGGCGGCCGAGGCGGCGGGGCGGCGGGGGATTCCGCTGGTGATCGGCACCACGCGGGAGGAGATGCATGCCTTCTTCGCGCCGGACCCGGCGATGAATCCGCCGGACGCGGAGAAGCTCGCCGCGCGGTTTGCCGAGCTTGCCGGGGATGCCGAGGCGATCGAGCTTTATCGCCGGCGGCGGCCTGGCGGCAGCACGCGCGATCTGCTTGGCGATCTCGTCACCGATCATTTCTTCCTGTTCCCGTCGCTCGCTTTTGCGGATGCCGTGCGGACGGCGGGGAGCGCGGCCTATGTCTATCAGTTCGACTGGGCGGCGCCGGGCAATGGGTTTCGGGCCTGCCACTGCATCGAGTTGCCGTTCCTGTTCGGCAACTCTGCGGCCTGGGGCGATGCGGCGATGCTCAAGGGCGGCGACGTCAACGAGATCGCCGGGCTTTCGGCGATCCTGCGTGCCATGTTCGCCAACTTCGCGGGCAGCGGCGATCCGTCCGCGGTGGCGTTGCCCTGGCCCGCCTATGCGGCGCCGTCGCGGCCGACGATGATCTTCGGGGCGATCGCGGGGGCCGTGGGCGATCCCGCGGGGGCTGCCTTCCGTGCCGGCTTTGACGACTGATCGGAGAGTTCCATGCGCATGATTCTTGCCGTTCTTACCTTGATCTCTTTCGTCGCGCAGGCGCAGGAGCCGCTGAAGATCGGGTTCATCACCACGCTTTCCGGACCGGGCGGCTATCTCGGCGAGGATATTCGCGACGGGTTTCTGCTGGCGGTGAAGGCGGAGGGCGGCAAGCTTGGCGGCACCGCGGTGCAGGTGCTGGTGGAGGATGACGGGCTGAAGCCGGCGCAGGCCAAGCAGATCGCCGACCGGATGATGAAGTCCGAAAAGGTGCAGATTTTCACTGGCACCGTGTTCACCAACGTCGCGGTGGCGATGCTTGGCGACATCCTCGATTCCGGTGCCTTCTGGCTCGGGCCCAATACGGCGCCGAACCAGTATGGCGGCAAGGAGTGTCATCCGCGCTATTTCGTCACCGGCTGGGACGAGACGCTGCATGGCTCGGCCGGGGTGCTGGCAAACGAGTTCGGGGTGAAGCGGCTGTTCCTGCTGGCGCCGAACTATCAGGCTGGCAAGGAGGTCATCGCGGTGGTCAAGCGGGAGTTCAAGGGCAGCATCGCCGGTGAGATCTACACCAGCCTCGACCAGAACGATTTTAGCGCCGAGATCGCACAGATCCGCGCGGCGGCGCCTGATGCCATCTATGAGTTTCAGCCGGGCGGGCTTGGCATCAACTTTCTCAAGCAGTGGGCGGCCTCGGGGCTGAAGGACAAGATCCCGCTTATCGTGGCCGCACCCTCGCTCGATCCGCGGCTGCTGGCGGCCGTCGGCGAGGCGGCGTCGAACATGCATATCGCGGCCGACTGGAATGGCGATCTCGATGCGGCCGCCAACAAGGAGTTCGTCGCCGCCTATCGTGCGGCCTACAACCGGCCGCCGACCTATTATGCGGCGCATGGCTATGAGACGGCGCGGATGATTTCGGCGGCTTTGAAATCTTCCAGCGGCAAGCTGGATGAAACCTTCCGCACGGCCTTGAAGCGCGCTGACTTCGCCTCGGTGCGTGGGCGCTTCGCCTTTGCGACCAACCAGGGGCCGGTGCTCGATTGGTATGCGCTTGGCGTGGCCCGTGGGGCGGATGGGACGCTCGGCCTGGTGACCGAGCGGCGCATTCGCGAGCGCACCGGTGGGGCTTATGCCGAACTGTGCCCGATGAAGTAGCGGATCAACTCAAACCGGGGGCGCGATGCAGTGTGCGGCGTAGCCTGGGCGGAGTTTCATGCGCTCATACCAGCGGCGCAGGTTCGGCAGTTCGACGCGGCCAGGTAGGTCGAGCACGAACCAGCGATGGGCGTGCACGGCGAAGGCGACGTCGGCGAGGGTGAAATGGTCGGCGGCCACCCAGTCGCGGCGGGCCAACTGGGCGTCGATGATGCCGTAGATCGCGCCGGCTTCCTTGATGGCGGCGGCGATGGCGGCGTTGTCGCGCTTCTCGGGGGGGGTGCGGACGAGGCCGATGAAGAAGCCGCCGGCCGGGGCGGTAAGGGCGGTCTGCTGGAAGTCCATCCAGGCATCGACGACGCCACGGGCCTTGGCGTCCCGCGGATAGATCGGCGAGTCCGGCGCGTGGGCGTTGCAGAGATACTTAACGATGGCGTTGCTCTCGAAAAGGGAGAAGCCGTCCTCTTCCAACACCGGCACCAGGCCGAGTGGCTGCATGGCGCGGTATTCCGGCGTGCCTGTGCCGCCGAAGGCGCCGCCGGCGTCGATGCGCTCGTAGCTCAGGCCGAGTTCGTCGAGCACCCAGAGCACCTTCATGACGTTGCTCGATGTTTTGCGTCCCCAGACCGTGATCATGGCGTCTCTCCCGAATGATGCGGGGAGGGTAGGGGGATCGGCCGGGCCGGGCAACTTGCCCCGCGGGCGCGGGGGCGGCATAGATCGCTCATGCAGGCCCTCACTCCCCGCGCCGCGTTGATTGCCATGACCATCGTGGCCGCGCTGATCCTCGGCTCCGCGCTGGCTTCCGAATACTGGGGCGGGCTGGTGCCCTGTGCTCTTTGTCTGGTCGAGCGCTGGCCCTACCGCATCGCGGTGGTGCTGGGGATTCTCGGCATCGTGCTGCCGCCGCGTTTCACCACGCCGGTGCTGATCCTGTTCTGCCTCACGATGATTGGCGGGATGGTGGCCGGCTTTGTGCATGTGGGCGTGGAGATGCTGTGGTGGCCGAGCCCGATGCCGGAGTGCATCGCGCCGAATCTCGCGGGGAAGAGCATTGCCGAGCGGCTGGCGGCGATGCCGGCGCGGCCGAGCAAGCCGTGCGACGAGCCGACGTTCCTCATTCCCTTCCTGCCGATTTCGCTGGCGGGGATGAACATGCTGGCGGCGACGATTTTGGCCGTGGCGGCGGCGGCGACCGCGAAGTTTCTCCGCCGCGGCTGATCAGCCGGCGATCAGAGCCATGACCGTTTCGAGGCGGTCGGCCTCGGCGGCGGGCTTGTCGGTGCGGATGCGGGCGATACGGGGGAAGCGCAGGGCGACGCCGGATTTGTGGCGGCCGGAGCGCTGGGCGGCGTCGAAGGCAATTTCCAGCACGAGCTCGGGGGTGACCTCGCGCACCGGGCCGAAGCGCTGGACGGTGTTGGCGCGGACCCATGTGTCGAGGAAGGCCAGTTCGGCGTCGGTGAAGCCGAAATAGGCTTTGCCGACGGGGACCAGGGCGCCGTCGTCCTGCCAGACGCCGAAGGTGAAATCGGAATAGTACGAGCTGCGCTTGCCGTGGCCGCGCTGAGCATACATCAGCACGGCGTCGATGCTGAGCGGGTCGCGCTTCCATTTCCACCATAGCCCGGTGACGCGGCCGGCGACGTAGGGAGAATCGGCGCGCTTCAGCATCAGCCCCTCGATCGCCGCCGCGCGGGCGCCGTCGCGGATGGTGGCGAGCTCGGCCATGGTGGTGAAGGGGATGAGGGCGGAGAGGTCCATGCGGGCGGGGAGCGTGCGGGCGAACCAGGTCTCCAGGCGGGCACGGCGGGAGTCGAAGGGGAGAGGGCGGAGATCCTCGGCGCCGTCGAACAGCATGTCGTAGAGGCGGACGGCGAGGGGCAAGTCGCGCAGGAGTTTCGCGGGGACAGATTTGCGGTTGAGGCGTTGCTGGAGGTCGGCGAAGGGGGCGACCTCGCCGTCGCGGATGACCAGGAGTTCGCCGTCGAGCACGCCCGCGAAGTCCATGGCGGCGAGGATTTCCGGGCAGGCGGCGGAGATGTCCTCGGCGCCGCGGGAATAGACGCGGCGGCCGCCGGGGCCGGCGACGAGCTGGACGCGGATCCCGTCCCATTTCCATTCGGCGCGGAGGGTCGTGGGGTCGAGCGTCTCGGCGGCGGCGGGATCGAGGGGGTGGGCCAGCATCATCGGGCGGAAGACGGGGGCGGCGCCGGCGTCGGGGCGGGGGGCGTGGCCTTCGAGCCAGGCGAAGAGCGGGGCGTAGGGGCGCGCGACGCCGTGCAGCACCTCCTCGATCTGCTCGATGGCGACGCGGCCGTCGGCGAGGTCGGCGAGGGCCTGCTGGGCGAGGCGGGCGGAGACGCCGACGCGCAGGCCGCCGGTGATGAGCTTGAGGAGGGCGAAGCGGACCGAGGCGTCGGAGGCGTCGAGCCAGGCGGCGACGCGGGCGGGCAGGGCGGACTTGGACGTGTCGCTGAGGGTGGTGACGACGGTGGAGAGGGACGGCGCGGTGCCGTCGGCTACGCCCTGCGGCCACATGAGGGCGACGGTCTCGGCGAGGTCGCCGACATAGTCGTAGCTGAGGGCAAAGAGGGTGGGATCGGTGCGCGCGGCGGCGAGGTCGCGGATCATGCCGGCCTTGGCGGCGGCGAAGCTCAGCGTGCCCGTGATGGCGGCGAGGCCCCAGCCACGGTCGGGGTCGGGCGTGGTGGCGAAGTAGCGGCGCAGGAGGGCGAGTTTGCCGTTGCGGCTGGGGGTGAACACCAGGCGCTCCAGCAGGTTGGCGAAGGCAATCACGCCGCTTCCTCGTCGCCATAGCCGACCAGTCGCAAAGCCCGGCCGCGGATGCCGCGCAGGCCGGCGGCGTGGATCAGGGCGTCCTCGCGGCCGTGGGTGACCCAGACCTCGGGGGCGGCGACCTCGTCGAGCGTCGTGTTCAGTTCGTCCCAGTCGGCGTGGTCCGAGATGACCAGCGGCAGCTCGACACCGCCCTGCTTGGCGCGCTGGCGCACGCGCATCCAGCCCGAGGCCATGCAGACCACGGGGTCCGCCAGGCGTCGCGCCCACCGGTCGGCGATGGCCGAGGGAGGCGCGAGAACGATCTCGCCGGCCATCTTCGCGCTGGCCGTGGTGGCCGGGACCAGTGGGCCGAGCTTGATGCCATGGGCCTCGTAGATGGCGCACATCGGCAGCAGGGCGCCGTGGACGAAGATCGGGCGGGTCCAGCCGGCGGCGCGCAGCAGGGAGAGCAGGCGTTGCGTCTTGCCGAGCGAATAGCAGCCGATCACGTGCGCGCGGCCGGGATATAGGGCGACGCTGGCGAGCAGGCGGGCGATTTCGGCCTCGGCGGGGGGATGGCGGAACACGGGGAGCGCGAATGTCGCCTCGGTGACGAAAACGTCGCAGGGCACCGGCACGAAGCTGTCGCAGGTGGCGTCGGCCGCGCGCTTGTAGTCGCCGCTGACCACGGCGCGGCTGCCGCGATACTCCATGGCGACCTGCGCCGAGCCCAGCACGTGCCCGGCCGGCTGCAGCCAGACCGAGACCTCGCCGACCCGGATCACCTCGCCCCAGTCTGCGGTGCGCTCGCTCTGCCCGGCGACGCCGCGGGCACGCATCAGCGCCAGCGTGGGCGCACTCGCGAGCACGGCGCCGTGGCCGGGCCGTGCGTGGTCGGAATGGGCGTGGGTGATCACCGCGCGGTCGACGGCGCGCAACGGGTCGATGAAGAAGCCGGCGGGCTCGCAAAACAAGCCCGCCGGCATCGGCCGCAGCCAGGTCTCGGGATGAGGGGCGCTCATGCGGTGAGCCTACCCGCCGCCGCCTCGGCGGCCAACGCCGTGCGTGCGGCATTGTCTCCGCATCCCCGCCGGGTGCATCATCGGCGGGGATGACCACGGAGCGTCGCGACGGAATGAGATATTACGTATTTTCAGATATTTATATGTCATGTTTGGCATGATTCAGCGTCCATGAGAGCGCCCCGCCGCGCGTCCTCCGGTGTTCTCGGCGACGCTATCGCCGCATGGCTCGCCGAAGAGGCGCTTGGCCAATCCCCGCCCGGCACCCTGTTCGAACAGCTCTGTCATCGCCTGCGCGCTGCTGGCGTCTCCGTCATGCGCGGCAACGTCACCTTCAACGTCCTCCATCCCCTCTACTCTGCCGGCGCACTGACTTGGACCAGCGATGGGATGGACGTCCGCCTGTTCACCTGGACCGGCAGCCAGTCCGACGAGTACCTCGCCAGCCCGCTGCATCACGTCATCACCCACGGCCTGCCCTTGCTGCGCCGGCGACTGACCGGCCCGACCGCGCTGCTCGACTTCCCTGTCCTTTCCGACCTGCGCGACCGCGGCGGCCATGACTATCTGCTGCTGCTCACTCATTTCAACGAACACGGCCGCGTTCAGATTGCCGGCAGCGCGATGCGGCGCGGGGTGCTGTGCTCCTGGGTCAGCGACCGCCCGACCGGCTTTACCGACGACGAAATCCTCCTCCTGCAGCGCATCACCAGCCGCCTCGTCGTCGCGCTCAAGAGCCGCCTCGAACGGTCCATTGCCGACAACGTCGCCGCCGCCTATCTCGGCCGCCATGCCGGGCAGGCTGTGCTCAACGGCTCGATCCATCGTGGCGACGGTGAAAAACTCCAGGCTGCCCTATGGTACAGCGACCTGCGGCATTCATCGACATTGGCCGACCACAGCACCGCCGAGGGGTTCCTGCGCGTGCTCAACCGCTATTTCGAAATGACCGCCGGCGCCATCCACGACCACGGCGGCGAAGTGGTGTCCTTCATCGGCGACGCGGTGCTCGGATTCTTCCGCGTCGAGACCTCCGCCGAAGACGCCTGTGCCCGCGCCCTCGCCGCCGCCCTCGAAGCCCGTTCCCGCCTTGCTGCTCATGTGCCCGCGCCTGGCACCAGCCGTATCGAGTTCGGCATCGGCCTGCATCTTGGCGACGTCATCTACGGCAATGTCGGCGTGCCCGAACGCCTGCAATTCACCCTCGTCGGTTCCGCCGTCAACGAGGCCGCCCGGATCGAGGACCTAACCAAGACGCTTGGCCATCCGCTCGTCGCCTCCGCGGATTTCGCCCTCGCGCTTGAGCGCCCATGGCACTCTCTTGGCACGCATGCGCTACGTGGCATTCAGCGGCCTATCGAGGTCTTCGCGCTGCCATCCGGCAGCTGATTGTCGTCTGCGCCTATTCCGGCAGGCCCGCGAGGCGTAGCCCGGCGACATAGAGCTCGAGATCCTCAGGCACCAACAGGGGGGTGCGGCGGAACGAGTTGCCGACGCTGAATTCTGGTTCGATGTCCAGCAGCTTCGCGCCCAGTCGCGCGGCTTCTTCGGTGCGGCCAAGGTGGCCCAGGGCGGAGAGGGCGATCTTGTAGGTTGATGTCAGCGCCGGATTCAGAGCGATAGCGCGGTGGCCGAGTTCCACGGTGATGGCGAATTCCTTGCGCAGCAGATGTGGCAACATCAGAGCCTGGTCGAAGAAGAAGGTATGAGGATCATAGGGCGAGAGCTGCTTGGCGTGATGCACCCGGCTCAGCGCCTCCGAATGCCGCCCGGCATAGGCCTCGGCGAGCCCCGACAACACCCAGGCCAGCGGCAGGTTGGGGTTTAGTGACAATGCGCGCTCATGCAGTTCCAACGCCTCACCCACCCGACGATACAGGAAGGCACGGACATGCCCGGCGATTGTCAGCCCGCGCGCGTCGCCAGGGTCGAGCGCGATCGCCCGCTCGGCGAGTGCGGCCGCGCGGGACATCGCCACCGCCGGCGAAGGCGCCCAGTTCTGGCCCACCAGGAAGATGTGCCAGCAGGCCCACCAGGCATGCGCGGCGGCATAATCTGGATCGATGCGAACCGCCTCGGCCAGCGCCGCACCGGCGGCGCGGAAGCTGGTCTCCTCCAGGCGGTATATTGCCGGAATGGCCGAGAGAGTGAGGTCGTAAGCTGTCGCGTCGTTCGGCACCTGCGTGACCGCGCGCTGGCCTTCGCGCAGCATCAGTTCGGGATCTATGCGTGCCGCGGCCTCGGCGGTGATGTCGTCCTGTAGGTTCAACACATCGTTACCAGCGCGGTCGAAACGGCCGGCCCATACGACTTCGGGGATGCCACGCACATCAAGCAGCCGCACCATGACCCGCACACGGTCGGCCGCACGCTGAACGGTGCCGTCCAGCACAAAATCGAGCCCGAGCTCGCGCCAGCGTGCGTCGTCGGGCGACGGATCGCTGCCAAGGGCGGCGAGCGAGGGACTCGCGATCAGGAACATCCACTTGAAGCGCGAGAGCGCAGCGGTGATTTCCTCGGCGAGGCCGAGTGAGAGGGGCTCGGTGTCGCCACCGCCGAGCGCGCGGAAAGGCCGAACCCCGAGGCGCAGACCGGGACGGCGATCCTGCGAAGGAGCAGGCGTATTGACCCGGACCCTTTCGACCTGTCGAGGTTGCCCGGCAATCAGGGCGTGGATATCGGCCGGTGGCCCGGCTTCGGTGATCTCCGAAAGCGTCGCAACACAACGCCGATAGGCCTCGTGCGCGCCAGTGCGGTTGCCGATAGCGATCAGTCCACTGATGAGTTCGCGCCAACCCCGCTCATTCGCTGGATCGACCATGAGCAGGTCTTCGGCCGCGGCGATGGCCAGCCGCGGCTCGCCGCTTGGCCCGCTTTGCTGCAACAGCGTGGCCTCCGCGAGCGCGGTGGCGCGGCGGCTGATCCGCCGCCGCTCGGTGGCAATCCAGGTGTCGAAGGCGGGATCGAGGCCCGCAAGGTCGTTCAGAAACGGATCGGCTGAGACCACGCCGGCGCGCACGTCGATCCAGACGTGATCGAGTCGCAGCAGCAGGAAGTTGCGAGTGGCGTCCAGGATATCCGGCTTGATCGGCGCGAGCAGGAATTGCAGCTCATGAACGCATTGCCGGAGCGACGCGCGGGCCAGATCCCGGTCGCGCCGGCTCCAGAGGAGGGCAGCCAGATCGTCGCGCATGACCGGCCTCGGTGCAGCCATCGCCAGTATGGCGAGGACCGCCCTGCTCCTACGAATGCGTGGCGTCAGGTCGCGCTCTTTGGCATCCAGTACCTGCATCCCGCCGAACGTGGTGATCCGCAGCGCGGCTTCCTCAGGTTTGGCTGCACCGCCCGCCTGCCCACCGGCCTGTGGGAGGGCATTCAAAGGCGGCGGGAACCTGTTTGAGATCGTGTTCAAGGTAAGGGAGAGTTTATGGAGTGTTATCATTATGTGCAAGAAACGACATATTGACGTAAAATTAACGAGAGATTAATTAGGAAAAACCTCCTTGACGCAGCCCGGCCGATTGGAGACACTTTGGGTGCTCTGGCCGATCGCGTGTCCGGAGTGCTCCCCTTATCCATCAATCATCCTTTGCCGCCCCATCGCTGGGGCGGCTTTCGGCGTGCGTGGTTGGGGAGCCGTGGTGTCACAATCAAGGAGAATTGGGATGAAATCGCCTTCTGTTCCTGTCTTGCCGGCGGGTCGCGCGGCAGTGCCGGCACGTATGCGTGATGCGGGCCGCGTCCGCTTCGGCGCCGGCGTCTTCCTGCCGTCGCGCAAGCGCGTCTGATGGCTGGGCGGGCGGCTTCTCGACCGGGGCCGCCCGTGTTCCGCCCCCGTCCCCTTGGAGGTTGCGCCGTGAAAACATCGATCCTGCGATTCTACCGCCTGTTCGAACCCGCCCACCTGCCGCAACGCGCCGATCGCGCCGCCGGCGGCACCCTGCCGACCCGCGCCTTTCGCTTCTGCGAGGCGTTGACGACCGCCACTGCTTTCGGCTGGCACGTCTTCCCCCCCCTCCGCTTCGACCTGCTGTGGGACGGCACCGACATCTTCGTCGCCTGCGACGACCTGCCCGACTGGACCCGGCTCGACGCCTTACAACTGCCCGGTATGGCAGAGCGCTTCGACGCCGCGGCACCCGCGGCGATGGCGGGCTACGCGCCTCCCTTCCTCACCGCCATGCCGGAACCCGGCGTCGTCCAGGTCTGGACCGGCTTGTTCGCCCGCACCGCGCCGAACTGGAGCCTGCATGTCCGCGCGCCCGCGAACTTCCCCCTCCCCGGCGGCTTCGTCGCCTACGAAGGCATCGTCGAGACCGATCGCTGGTTCGGCCCGCTGTTCACCAACCTGCGCCTGACCCGTACCGGCCTGCCAATCTCCTTCAACCCGGACCTGCCTTTGCTCCAGGTGCAGCCCTTGCCACGTGCGGCCCTCACGGAGGCAGTGCAGAACGACGTCAGCATCGCGGCCACACCCGACGACCTCGGGGCAGACGACTGGCAGGATTACGCCAGCAGCATCGTCACCCCCGCCGAGGACTCGGAACGCCGGATCGGCCGCTATGCCGTCGATGCCCGCAGGCGGGCGCGCTCCGGCCTCTTCGCGGGCTAGCTCTTCTTCACGTTCCAGAACGGCGTGACCGGCGCGCGCACGATGTCGCTCACCGTGTCGCGGTGCGCCTGCGGCACGAAATACTGGCCGACGGGGATGAACGGCGGCTCCTCGAAGGCCAGCATTTGCATCTGCTCGCACACCTTCTTCTGGGCAGCGAGATCGGGCGCATCGAACCAGTCCTCGGTCAGCGCCTCCATTTTCGGGTTGGGCTTGTTGCCGTGCAGCGGCAGATGGCTGCCGGGGTTGGTGATCCACAGCCCGGCCCAGCCGACCGCGAAGATGTTCCAGGCGCCCTTCTCGGTGTTCTCCTTGGCGTTCCACCGGCTGAGCAGCGTGCCCCAGTCGGTCGCGTCGAGCTTCACGTTCAGGCCGAGCTCCTTCAGCAGCTGGTGCGTCACCATCCCATAGGCATTCGCCGTCGGCAGCTCGGTCGGGATCATCTGCACGATGAGCTCGCCGTTGTAGCCGCTTTCCTTCACCAGCTTGCGCGCCGCATCGATGCTGCGCGGCCCGGTCAGCGCTTCCATGCCCACGTTGCTGGCGAACGGCGAGGAGGGCAGGAACGGCCCCACCCCGGTGCGCATCAGCTCCGTCTGGTCGCCGATCACCGCCTGCATGTAGTCGGACTGCACGACGGCCGGGAACAATGCCCGCCGCAGCTTGGGATTATCGAAGGGCGGGATCGCGTTGTTGAAATAGATCTCCGTCCAGGTCCCCAGCGGATCGACCACCTCCACCTGCACGCCAGATGCCTTGCGCAGCTGCGGCAGTAGATCGAACAACGGCCGCTCGAGCCAGTCCACCTCGCCCTTCATCAGCGCCTGCGCCGCCGTGCCGGGATCGGGAATGATGTGCCACTCGACGCGATCGAGATACGCGACCTTGCCGCCCGACCAGAACTCCGGCTTCTCGTTGCGCGGCACATACTTGTCGAATTTTGAAAATGCCGCCCGCGTCGAATGGTCCCATTCGTCCGGGGCGAATTTGTAAGGACCCGACCCGACCGCTTCCTTGATCTGGGTGAAGGCATCGGTCGCGCCCACGATCCGCTCGGGCATGATGAAGCACGACGTCGCACCCAGCCCGTACGGCAGATGGGCGAACGGCTTCTTCAGCCGGATCTCGAAGCTGCGGTCGTCGATCGCCTTCATCTCGTCGAGCTGCGAGGCCATGCGTTTGCCGAACAGGTCGCGCCCCGACCACCGCTTGATCGACGCCACCGCGTCCTTCGCCAGCACCCGCTCGCCGTCGTGGAACCACAGGTTCTCGCGCAGCTTGAAGCGCCAGGTCAGCCGGTCGTTCGACAGCTCGTAGCCCTCGAGCATCTGCGGCTTCGGCATCAGCTGGGCATCGAGGCCGAACAGCTGGTCGGCATACATGTAGGCCGCATCAAAGGCGATCAGCGCGCTCGACCACAGCGGGTCGGGCGTCGAGAGATTGGCATGCGGCACGAAGCGCAGCGTCTTCGCGTTGCCCTGCCCGATCGCCGGCCGCGCCAGCGACCCCGCGGCCACCCCGGCCGCCCCGAGTTTCAGCGCCGAGCGCCGGTTGAGGGATGCACGCATATCGAGCCTCCTCTTACTGTTGCCACGAGCCTAGGACCCGCCGGCCAACTTGCGCAACCCGCTCTCGACCGCGCCGCCCGCCCGTCGCACACTCACGCCGAGGCAACCGAGGGAACGACCATCGTGGCGGCAACAAAGAACGTCCTCTTCATCATGTGTGACCAGCTGCGCTTCGACTATCTCGGCTGCGCCGGCCATCCCGCCCTCAAGACGCCCCATATCGACGCCCTCGCCGCCCGCGGCGTCCGCTTCACTCGCGCCTACGTGCAATCCCCGGTCTGCGGCTCCTCGCGCATGAGCTTCTACACCGGGCGCTACATGCGCTCCCACGGCGTCAACTGGAACCGCTTTCCGCTCCGCGTCGGCGAGCCCACCCTCGGCACCCATCTGCGCGAACTCGGCGTGCGCACCATCCTCGTCGGCAAGACCCACATGGCCGCCGACCTCGAGGGCATGGCCCGCCTCGGTGTCGATCCGAAATCAACCATCGGCGTGCTCGAAAGCGAATGCGGCTTCGAACCCTACGAGCGCGACGACGGGCTCCACCCCAACCCCTCGCCCCGCCCGCGCTACGACACCTACCTGCGCGACCTCGGCTACAACGCGGAAAACCCCTGGGAGCAATGGGCCAACTCCGCCGCCGGCCCCGACGGCGAAATCCTCAACGGCTGGCTCCTCGCCCACGCCGACAAGCCCGCCCGCATTCCCGAGGAACACTCCGAAACCCCCTACATGACGCGCCGCGCCATGCAGTTCATCGACGAGGCCCGGTCCGACGACCGCCCCTGGTGCCTGCACCTCTCCTACATCAAGCCCCACTGGCCCTACATTGTCCCCGCGCCCTACCACAACATGTACGGCCCCGCCGACGTCCTCCCCGTCATCCGTTCCGAAGCCGAACGCAAAAACCCGCACCCCGTCTACCAGGCCTTCATGGACTTCCGCGTCTCCCGCAACTTCTCCGACGACAGCGTCCGCCGCGGCGTCATCCCCGCCTACATGGGCCTGATCAAGCAGATCGACGACCAGCTCGGCATCCTCTTCAAGTTCCTCGAAGACTGCGGCCTGTCGGACTCCACCATGATCGTCTTCACCTCCGACCACGGCGACTACCTCGGCGACCACTGGCTCGGCGAAAAAGACCTTTTCCACGATTGCTCCGCCCGCATCCCCCTCATCATCGCCGACCCCTCCCCCGAAGCCGACCGCACCCGCGGCACCACCTGCGACGCCCTCGTCGAAGCCATCGACCTCGCCCCCACCTTCATCCAATTCTTCGGCGGCACCCCCAAACCCAACATCCTCGAAGGCGCCGCCCTGCAACCCTGGCTCCACGGCACCACCCCACCCACCTGGCGCCGCCACGCATTCAGCGAATACGACTACGCCATGCAGCCGGCGCGGATCACCCTCGGCCAACCCATCCCCGACTGCCGCCTCTTCATGGTCTTCGACGGCCGCTGGAAATACATCCACGCCACCGGATACCCCCCCATGCTCTACGACCTCGCCACCGACCCCAACGAATACACCGACCTCGGCCGCGACTCCCGCTACGAACCCGAACGCACCCGCCTCGCCACCGCCCTGCTCGACTGGTCCCTCCGCGACCACAACCGCATCACCATGCCCAACCAACGCATCGCCGCCTACGCCGACGGCGCCCAGGTCAAAATGGGCATACTCATCGGATACCGCGACGAAGCCGAAGTGAACGCGGCACGGGAGCGACTGGGGATGCCGCCATTGACGTAAGGAAGGGAAGGGGCTCCGCCGGCCAAGGGCCGAGAGGCCCTTGGAACCCATTGGTTCACGCGGCTGGATGGTCTTTCTTCAGCTGCTAACTGCTTTCTTCGCGCCGCAGGCATTCAATTCATGCGACCGCACGAACCGCCGTTCAGTCGCAATGATTGATTGGCTTCGCCAGTCTCAACGTCGAGATCGTGGGATCGCGACTGAAGGTCGTCGATCCAGCCGCGTCTAGTTGATGGGTTCTCAGGGCCCGTGGCCCTGAGCCGGCGGAGCCTTTCCTTACCCTAACAACCCCTCACGCCGAAAACTCAACCACCGCCCATTCCCCACGATCACATGATCATGCAGCACGATCGACAGCGCCCGCGCCGCATTGGCCACTTCGCGGGTCATCTCGACGTCGTCGCGCGAGGGTGTGGGGTCGCCGGAGGGATGGTTGTGCACCAGGATGATCGCGGTGGCCTGCAGTTCCAGCGCGCGTTTCACGACTTCGCGGGGGTAGACCGGCGTGTGGTTCACCGTCCCGCGCGCCTGGGCTTCGTCGGCGAGCAGGCGGTTGCGGGTATCGAGGAACAGCACGCGGAATTGTTCGATCCGTTCGCGTGCCATGGCGGCGGTGAGGTAGTCCATCAGCCGGTCCCAGTTGGCCAGCACCGGCCGTTCCATCACTTCGGCCTTGGCCAGGCGGAGGGCCGCGGCTTGCACGGTCTTGAGCGCGGCAGCGCCGGATTCGCCGATTCCTTCGACGTTGCGGAGGTCGTTGAGGGGGGCGGCGATAGCGCCGGCAAAACTACCGAAGCGGTCCATCAGGGTTTTGGCGATCGGCTTGGTGTCGCGGCGGGGCAGGGCGATGAACAGCACCATTTCCAGCAATTCGTAGTCCGCCAGCGCGTCCGGACCCGCGGTCAGCAGCCGCGCCCGCATCCGTGCCCGATGCCCATCGGTCCCGACCGCCGGCGGCTCGGTGCTCGACGGGTCGAGCAGGCCGAGTTGTTCCGAGAAGCCCTTGCGCTGGCGTGCCATGATGCCGGAGCCTGCCATGCCGGCCGCCGCCTCCCCAGTGAATGCGGTGTGAACGGGCGTCTTTGACGGTAAATCGAATGCCCCGGGAGGGCCGCCATGACGACCAGCAACGAAGTCTCCGTCCGCGAGCGGGTGAAGCAGCCGCCGTCGCCTTTGCTGACGGCCAGCTATTTCGCGCCCAACCTGGCCCGTGCCTTGTCCGGCGGCTTCGAGATCGAAATCTGGAGCCATCTCGCCCACGCCTTGATGATCGAGGCCCAGGGCATCATCGGCGCCGCCGACGCGGCCGCTATCCGCGCCACATTGCTTGCCCTCAAGTCCGAGGATCTCGCCGTCGACGGTCGCCAGGAGGATCTCTACTCCTACATCGAACGCGCCCTCACCCGCGCCCTCGGCCCCGCCACCGGCGGCCGCCTGCACACCGGGCGCAGCCGCAACGACCTTCATACGACAACCGCGCGGATGCGCCTGCGCGCCGACCTGCTCGACACCTTGGCCGCCCTGGCCACGCTCCGCACCGCCGTCCTCGCCCAGGCTCGCGTCCACGCCGCCACCGTCATGCCCGGCTACACCCACTGGCAGCACGCCCAGCCCATCACCTACGGCTACTACCTCCTCGCCTTCGCCGACGTCCTCGCCCGCGACCACGACCGGCTATCGGCCGCCTTCCGCCACGCCAACCTGAGCCCCCTCGGCGCTGGTGCCTTGGCCACCACTGCCTTCCCCCTCGATCGCGCCATGACCGCCGAACTGCTCGGTTTCGATGCCCTCGTCGAGCATGCCTATGACGGCGTCGCCAGCCGCGACGACGCCCACGAGGCGGCCGCCGCCTGCGCCGTTCTGATGACCAGCCTGTCGCGCCTTTGTGTCGATCTGCAGGCCTGGAGCACCTTCGAATACCGCTTCATCGAGCTGGCCGAGCAGCACTGCTCCGTCAGCTCCATCATGCCGCAGAAGAAGAACCCCGCCGCGCTGGAGCATCTGAAAGCCAATGCGGCGATGGTCACCGGCCACCTCGTCGCCGCCCTCTCCGCCAGCAAGAACACCGCCTTCGCCGACGTCAGCGACGGCGTCTCCGCCATCAACGCCCCGGTCGGCGAGGCCACCGCGATCACCGCCCGCAGCCTCCGCCTGGCCGCCGAGGTGCTGGGCGGCATCACCGTCGACGCCCCGCGCATGGCCCATTTCGCCGCCATCGGCTACGGCACCGCGACCGAGCTCGCCGACGTTATCGTCCGCGAGACCGGCCTGTCCTTCCGCATGGCCCACAACATCGTCGCCGCCGTCGTCGCCGAGAGCATTGCCGAAGGTCACCCCGCCACCGCCATCACCGCCGCCGCCCTCGACACGGCCGCCCAGGTCCAGTTCGGGCATGCCCTCGGCCTGCCGCCGGCGATCGTCGCGGCCGCGCTCGAGCCCGCCCGGAACGTCGCTGCCCGCACCGTGACCGGCGGCCCCGCCAACACGCAGGCCATGATCGCCAACCGCGAAACGGCTCTCGCGACTGAAACGTCCTGGCTCGACGCGGCGACACTGCGCATTGTCGCCGCGCGCGCGACCACCTTCGCCCGCGCCGGCCAAGCCGATCCGCTCAGCGATCCGTCTCCATGTCCGTCCTTGGTAAAATAGAATAATCGAAGGTTGAGATTTGTAATCGTCATGCGCTGGAAGCTTGCAATCCCAAGTCGGAGCGAGCCTAGTATCAAGAGGGAACAGGACGTCATCCGCAAAGGATGACCTTACGATTCCCCCGATTTTTGGATCGACGCTCCAAGACCATGAAATAGTGGAGACGCCGTCATGCGCGATGACTTCCGGGCCACCGCCCTGCAAACCCGTGCCCCCGCCCGGCCCGATCTGGAGCCCCGGCCGCATGGTACGCCCCTCGCACCGGTCTTCCCGATCGAACTCTTCAGCAAATGCGCGCGCTGTGAGGCCCGTGGCGCCGGCCTGTGCGATGCCGTGCCTGACGAAGACCTCGCCCGCCTGTCGTCCGCCGCAACCCGCATCCATATCGAGCCTGGCCAGCGTTTCATCGAAGAGGGCGACGAGGCCGGCCATTTCTTCACCCTCACCTCCGGCACAGCCAAGCTGCTCAAGTTGCTGCCCGATGGCCGCCAGCAGATCACCAGCTTCGCCGACGCCGGCGACTTCCTCGGCCTCGCCGTCACCACCGCCTATAGCTACACCGCCGAAGCTGTCGGCCCCGTCGATCTCTGCCGCTTTCCCCGCACCCGTCTGCGCGGCCTGATGACGGAATTTCCCGCCATGGAGAAACGGCTGCTGCAATACACCTCGCACGAGTTGGTCCTGGCCCAGGAGCAGATGCTCCTCCTTGGCCGCAAATCGGCCATCGAGCGTGTCGCCTCCTTCTTCGTCACCCGCGCCCGCAAGACCGGCCTCTGCCCTACCCGCGGCAATCCCGCCGGCCCGATCACCATCGCCCTGCCGATGACCCGCATTGATATCGCCGACTACACCGGCATCACCGTCGAAACCGTCTCCCGCACCATCACCCGGCTCAAGCGCGACAACCTGATCGCCACCGCCCCCGGCTCCAGCATCATTGTCCGCAATTTCCCCGCACTTGAAGACCTCGCCAGCGGTGGCGCCGCGCTGTAGCCGGTCATCCGACTTGCCCTGAACGTCGGGCCGTGGCGCAGTGTCATGCCGCACGTCCGGAGTCTCCCATGCGCTTCACCGACAAAACCGCCATCGTTACCGGCGCCGCCTCCGGCCTCGGCCGCGCCGTCGCCCGCGGCCTCGCGGCTGAGGGCGCCCGTCGCCTCCTGCTGATCGACCGCGACCCGCCCGGCCTCGCCGAAACCGCCCGCGCCGTCGGCCCCGCCGCGCTGACCGCCATCGCCGACGTCAGCGACGAAGCCGCCATGACCGCGGCCTTCGCCCACCTCCCCGCGGACGCCCCGATCGATATCCTCGTCACCGCGGCCGGCATGCTCGGCCCCGCCGTCAGTCTCGCCGCCGCCGACCCCGCCGATTTTGACCGCGTCTTCGCCGTCAACGTCCGCGGCACCTATCTCGCCATCCGCGCCGCCATGCCCCGCCTGCGCAAACCCGGCGCCGCCATCGTCACCTTCGGCTCGACCGCCGGCCTCGCCGGCTCCGGAGTCCTCGGCGCCTACAGCGCAAGCAAGGGCGCCGTCGTGCTGATGACCCGCAGCCTCGCGCTGTCCCACGCGCCCGACGGCATCCGCGTCAACTGTGTCTGCCCCGGCTCGATCGAAACCCCAATGCTCGAGGCCACTTTCGCCTCGGCCGGCGACGCCGCCGCCCAGGAAGCCCGCGCCGCCCTCTACAAGTCCCGCCACCCGCTCGGCCGCTTCGGCCGGCCCGACGAGGTCGCCGCCGCCGTCCTCTTCCTCGCCTCCGACGCCGCCAGCTTCATGACCGGCGTCGCGCTCCCCGTCGACGGCGGGAGACTGGCCTGACTAGATCTCGATAAACACCGTCTCGTCGTCGCCCTGCAGCCTTATATCCATTCGCCACACGCCCGGCCCCTCCGGCCGCGCCATCAGCGTCGCCCGCCGCGCCGGCTCCTCGATCGCGGTCAGCAACGGATCGGCCTCGTTCAACGGCTCGCCGGCGAAATACGCCCGCGTATAAAGCCGCGAGAGAATCCCGCGCGCCAGCAGGTTGATCGCGAAATGCGGCGCCTGCTGCGTATTCCCCCGCCCCGGCACCGGCCCGGGCCTGACGGTGGTGAACCGAAATGTCCCCGTCGCATCCGTCGCGCAGCGCCCATAGCCCGGAAACCTATCATCCGCCGCCGGGCTCGCCTGCCACAGTTCGACGCACGCATCGCCCACCGGATCGCCCGCACCATCCCGGACCGTCCCAGTCAGGATCAGCGTCTCCCCCGTCGCGCCGAAACGCGTCAGGTCCGCCATCGCGGGGTCCTCGATCAGATGCCAGAACGGACCGATCGTCTGCGCGGCAGTTGCTGCGGTCATCGCTCAGATCCCCATCGGCGTGGCATCCCGCCCACGCAACACCACATCGAACCGATACCCCAGCGCCCATTCCGCCTTCGTCACATCAAGGTCGAACGCCGCCACCAGCCGCTCCCGCGCCGCCGCATCGGTCACCGAATGAAAGATCGGATCGATCGCCAGCAGCGGATCGCCCGGGAAATACATCTGGGTGATCAGCCGCGTCGCGAACCCCGGCCCGGTAGTCTATATATGGATATGGTTCGGCCGCCAGGCGTTCTTGTGATTGCGCCAGGGATAAGCGCCCGGCTTGATCGACTGGAACTCGTACCAACCCTCGCCATCCGTGAACACCCGCCCGCCGCCATGGAAATGCGGATCGAGCGGCGCGTCATGCTGGTCGCCGGGATGGTGATACCGCCCCGCCGCGTTCGCCTGCCAGATCTCCACCATCGTGTTCGGCACCGCGCGGCCGTCCTCGTCGGTGATCCGCCCGCGCACGATGATCCGCTCGCCCTGCGCTGGCTTGCCGTCCACCACCGACAGATCGGCATGCGGCGGAAAATGCCGCGGCGAAAACCCCGGCCCCGTCGCCTCCGTCACCGTATGCGCGAACGCCACCAGCGGCCGCGTCGGATGCCGCAGCCGGGTGCTGCCATACGCCGGCGTATCATTGTCCGGCTGCGTGCCGGGCTGTGCAGGGCGGAAGCCGACCATGTCACTCATGCGAATCCTCCAGGCGAAAGCGCCATAGCAATGCCCCGTTTGTCCCCCGCCGCCAAGATCAACTCAGCGCGCGCAGAAACCCCAACGCCGACAACAGGATCAGCAGCCCGAGAGTCACCCGGCGGAATCCCTCCGGACTTGCCCCCAGGAAATGCCGCCCCCCCAGCCACATCCCCACCACCAGGATCGGCAGCGCCAGCACCGCCAGCGACAACGCCTCGCCGCCCACCAGCCCCTCGCGGGTCAGCAGCAGGAAACTCGCGATATCCAGAATGAAAAAATAGGCGATCGCCGCCGCCCGGATCGCCCGCGGGCTCGACCCTTCCGCGGTGAGAAAAATCGCCACCGGCAACCCCCCCATCGCCACTGCCCCGTTGCACAGCCCCGACGCCACCCCCACCGCGACAATCTTCGCCGGCGTCGTGCGCGACGTCAGCCGCCAGCCCGCCAGGATCGCCACCGCCGCCACCAGGATGAACCCGGCAATCCCCAACCTCAGCGTCCGCGGCTCCGCGATCGCCAGCAGATGCACCCCCAGCGGCGCCCCCACCGCCGCCCCCACGCACAACCACCCCACCCGCCGCCATGGCACATCCCGCCACACCGAGGCCGCCTGCAACAGGCTCGCCGTGACCTCCAGCACCAGCGCCACCGTCACCGCCTGCACCGGCGCCCCGACCAGGGACCAACTCGCCACCAGCAGCGCCGAAAACCCGAATCCCGTATACCCGCGTGCCAGCGACGCCATGGCAAGCCCGAGGCCCATCACCACCAGGCTCCCCGCATCCCGCCCACCAAGAACCCCCAACAGATCCATCACAGCGCTGCCAGCAGCGCGCGCGCCTTCGCCCCCACGATCTCCGGCGTATCGCCGGGCTTGTAGATCGACGAACCGATCCCGAACCCCGCCGCCCCCGCCGCCTGCCAGGCCGGAATATTCCCCGCATCGATCCCGCCCACCGGCAAAACCCGCGTCCCCGCCGGCAACACCGCCCGCAACGACTTCAACACCGCCGGCGACGCCGCCTCCGCCGGAAACAGCTTCAACCCATCGGCCCCCAGCGCCAGCATCCCGAACCCCTCCGTCGGCGTGAACATCCCCGGACACGCAATCATCCCGCGCCCCTTCGCCGCCACCACCACCTCCGCCGAGGCATGCGGCGTCACCACCAGCCGCCCCCCCGCATCCGCGATCTCCGCCACCTGCCGCGCCGTCATCACCGTCCCAGCGCCAATCAGCATGTGATTGGAAAACCGCTCCGCCAGCCGCCCGATGCTCTCGATCGGATCCGGCGAATTCAACGGCACCTCCACCGTCGAAATCCCCGCCTCATCGAGCGCATGCACGATCTCCACACACTCCTCCGGCCGCACCCCGCGCAAGATCGCGATCAATGGACACAGCCCCAGCCAATGCCCCAGATCGAGCGGTTTCACATCCATGCCGCCGTCCTCCCAATGCGCGCCAACCCACGGGCCGCCGCGTCGCTGTCCTGCAAGAAAGGCGTCCCGCCCGCCTGCGCAATCGCCGTCGCATACAAGGTGCACAACGTCTGCGCCCCGATCAGATGAACCTGCGCCCCCGGCGTCACCGCGGCCCGCACCTCATGGCCGATCAACACCCCCGACAAATACGACGCACTCTCCGTCCCCCCCAACCGCCCGAACAACCCCAACGTCCGCACCCCGAACAAATGATGCAGCAAATGCCCGGCATCCCCCGCCCGCGCCAATCCCCGCAAGAACGCCGCCGGATCCGTCGGCCCCTCCACCATCATCCGCCCGAGAATGGTGCCATTCCGTAACGCCGCAAACGCCTCCCCCGACAGATACGTCGCAAACCCGACAATCCGCCCCCCCGCCACCGTCGCCCACTTCGAATGGCTCCCCGGCAAACACGCAATACCCTCAGCCAACGCAATCCCCGCAATCTGCGTCTCCTCCCCCCGCATCACCTCCGGCGTCCCATCCGCATCCTCAGCCGTCAGCCCCGGCACCAACAAAACATCCGCCCCCGCAAACGCCACCCGCGTCAACCGCCCCGCAATCTCCTCCGCCCCCGCCGGGCACGCCAGATACGGCGCCTCCACCCACCCCTGCCGACTCCCCACCATCCCCGCCAACAAAACCCGCCGCTCCCCCGCGGCAAGCCACGCCCCAACCTCCTCCTGCAACACCGCGGCAAAATCCCCATCGGTGACCGTCAAAATCCCCCGCGCCGAATCCCGCCGCGCCAGGATCGTCCCGTCATCATCCAACAGATACGCCCGCAAACTGCTGGTGCCCCAGTCGACTCCAATCATGCCGCCCTCCCTGTTGGATGTAGCCTAACCCGTATTGTGAAGGCTTCGAAAGCAAGGCTCCGCCGGCCAAAGGCCTGGAGGCCTTTGGAAACCCATCCACTCCTGCGGCTGGATGATCTTCCTTCAGTCGCAATCCCATGATTTCGACGCGGAGACTGGCGAAGCCCAGAATCATCTTGCGACCACTCCGCACTCTGAGAGGTCGAAAAGTTTGATTGCCTGCGGCGCAAAGAAAGCAGTTATCAACTGAAGATCACTGAACCAGCCAAGAGAGTTGATGGGTTCCAAGGGCCTCTCGGCCCTTGGCCGGCGGAGCCACTTACTTCCCGAAAACCTCCCCATTATCCCGCCCGAGCCCCGGCGCCGTCCCCCGGTTCTCCGGCCGCACGCCATCGAAGCTGATTGGCAGCCCCATCGTCTGCACTGTCCCGTCCGGGCTTGTCTGCAGGATACCGAGCGCCTGTGTCTGCGGATGTGCCACCACTTGGTCGAGCGTCTGCACCGGCCCGCTCGGCACGCCCACGGCCTCGAGTTTCTCCATCCAGGCCTCCACCGTATCGCGCGCGAATTCCGCCGAGAGTTGCCCGATCAGTTCGGCGCGGTGCTCGACGCGCCCGGCGTTCTTGAGGTAGCGCGGATCGTCGGCGAGGTCGGGTCGTTCGAGGGTCAGGCATAGTTTGCGAAACAGGTTGTCATTCCCTGCCGCCACCATGATGAACCCGTCGAGCGCCGCGTAGGCCTGGTAGGGCACGATCTGCTCCACGCCCGATCCGGCCCGCACCGGCAAGGCGTTGGAGGCGAGGTACGACGCGATCGGAATACTCATCCAGGCGCAGGAGGTTTCGAACAGCGACGTGTCGATCACCCCGCCCTTGCCCGTCCGCGTCTTCTCGATATGCGCCGCCAGAATCCCGATCGCCGACCACATGCCGGTGCCGAGGTCCATCACCGACACCGCCACCCGCACCGGCGGCCGCCCGTCCTCGCCGAGCATCGACATCAGTCCGCCGAATGCCTGCATCAGCGGGTCGTAACCTGGCAATTCCCTGAGCGGCCCGCGCGCCCCAAAGGCGCCGAGGTTGCAGAAGATCAGCCCCGGCTTCTCCGGCAGCAGCGCCGCCGGCCCCAGTCCGAGTTTCTCCAGCGCCCCCGGCTTGAGGTTGTGGATCACCACGTCCATTTCCTCGACGATCAGCCGTCGCACCCGCTCCCGCTGCGCCGCATCCTTGAGATCGGCGGTGACGGCGCGTTTGGCCCGGTTCATCGCCTGAAAGATCGTCGACGTCCCGCCGGAGAAGGGCGGCCCCCATCCCCGCGCGTAGTCGCCATTCCCCGGGTTCTCCAGCTTGATGATCTCCGCCCCCATCTCGCCCAGGATCATCGCCGCATAGGGCGCGGCGATGCTGTGCCCGATCTCCAGCACCTTCATCCCCTGGAGCGGTCGCACTGATGTCATGGAAGTCTCCCGTTTCGTCGTGTTGACCCGAGTGTCGCGCGGTGGGATGCACTTGCCAACGCGGGAGGCATGCGATGACCGATGGGCTGACGACGATGGAAATCGGGGTCGACTACCCCGAACTGCGCGAGGCGGTGCAGCGCATCTGCGCCAAATACCCCGGCGAATACTGGCGCGGCCTGGAGGACAACGAGGCCTACCCCACAGCCTTCATCAACGAGCTCACCGAAGCCGGCTTCCTCGCCTCGTTGATCCCCGAGGAATATGGCGGCACCGGCCTGCCGCTCCGCGCTGCCGCCGTCATCCTCGAGGAGATCAACGCGTCGGGCTGCACCGCCAGCCAGGGCCACGCCCAGATGTACATCATGGGCACCCTGCTCCGTCACGGCAGCGAGGCGCAGAAGCAGGAATACCTCCCGAAGATCGCCACCGGCGAGCTGCGCCTGCAGGCCTTCGGCGTCACCGAGCCCACCTCCGGCACCGACACCACCGCTTTGCGCACCCGTGCCGTGCGCGACGGCGACAGCTACATCGTCAACGGCCAGAAGGTCTGGACCAGCCGCGCGCTGCATTCCGACCTCATGCTCCTCCTCGCCCGCACCACCCCGCTCGACGGCGTGAAACGCAAGTCCGACGGCCTCTCCGTCTTCCTCGTCGACCTCCGCGCCGCCCGCGGCAACGGCCTCGAGATCCGCCCGATCAAGGCGATGATCAACCACAACACCACCGAAATATTCTTCGACAACCTCCGTATCCCCGCATCGTCCCTCATCGGCGAGGAAGGCAAGGGCTTCCGCTACATCCTCGACGGCATGAACGCCGAGCGCATCCTGGTCGCCTCCGAATGCGTCGGCGACGGCAAGTGGTTCGTCAAGAAGGCCACCGAATACGCCAACTCCCGCGTCGTCTTCGGCCGCCCCATCGGCCAGAACCAGGCCATCCAGTTCCCCATCGCGCGGGCCTGGGCGGAGCTCGAAGCCGCCGACATGGTTTGCCGCCGCGCCGCCGCCCTGTTCCAGGATGGCAAGGACTGCGGCGCCGACGCCAACATCGCCAAGATGCTCGCCTCCGAAGCCACCTGGAAAGCCGCCGAGGCCACCATGCAGACCTATGGCGGCTTCAGCTACGCGAAAGAATACGATATCGAACGGAAATGGCGCGAGGTCCGCCTCTACCAGATCGCCCCCATCTCCACCAACCTGATCCTCTCCTACGTCGGCCAGCACGTCCTCGGCATGCCCCGGAGCTTCTGACCATGTTCGCCGCGATCGCGGCGCGTCTCGACGCGCTGCGCACCCGCCTCGCCGAGCCCCACCGCGCCTATCACGGCCAGCGCCACATCGACATCCTGCTAGACTGGCACAGCAAAGTCCGCGATCACCTCCACAGCCCCGACGCCGTCGAGCTCGCCATCTGGTACCACGACGCCATCTACGTCCCGCTCCGCCCCGACAACGAAACCGCAAGCGCCGCCCTCCTCCGCGCCGACCTCGGCCACCTCGCCGACCCCGCCCTCATCGAAACCGCCGCCGTCCTCATCCTCGCCACCCAGCGCCACGAAATCCCAACTGGCGTTGCGGCAAACCTCGCCCACGACTGCGCCTGGTTCCTCGACATGGACCTCTCCATCCTCGGCGCCGCCCCCGCAACCTTCGCCTGGTACGACGCTGCCATCCGCACCGAATATGCCGCCGTCCCCGACCCCGAATGGCGCGCCCGCCGCCCCAAAATCCTCGGCAGCTTCCTCGCCCGCGACCGCCTCTACCTCACCGACTTCTTCCACACCCGCCTCGACGCCCCGGCCCGCGCCAACCTACGCGCCGCCATCGCCGCGCTGACGGAGTAGGGCAGGGGCCTCACCCCGCCGCGAACAGCGCCCCCACCGCCCCCCGATCCACTTTTCCGCCAGCCGTCAGCGGCAACGGATCGACCACTCGGCAATCCCGCAACGTTCCGAAATCAGAAATAACAGCACCCACCGCCGCCCGCACCTCCGCGAGCCCGACCCCCGCCTCCAGCTCCAGCGCCACGCACAACTCCCCGATCCCCCGCGCATTCGCCACCGCCGTCACCGCCGCCTGCCGCACCCCCGCGATACCAGCCAGCGCCGCCTCGATCGGCCCCGGCGCCTCCTTCACCCCGCCGAGATTGAGCATGTCATCCCGCCGCCCCAGCAACCGCAGCCGCCGCGGCCCCACCATCACCCCGACATCGCTCGTCACGAACCACCCGTTGCGAAAATGCCGCGCCGTCAGCTCCGCATCATCGAAATACCCATCCGCCACCGTCGGGCTCCGCACCGTCACGATCCCCGCCTCCCCCGCCGGCATCGCCTGCCCATCCTCCCCCACGATCGCCACCTCGACATCATCGAACACCACGAACGCCTCCCCCTCCCGCGGCGCCCCGATCGTCGACGTCTCGCTCGACGAGTAGGTCTCCGTCACCTCGCTCGCCAGCCGCGCCAGCGCCTCCGCCCGCAGCCCCGCGCCCAGCACGCCCCCCGTCACCGTCACCGCCAACCGCTCCGGCTTGCGAAACCCCGTCGGCATCCCCCGCAACACCTCCCCCAGCAGCCCCACGATCATCCACGCCACATCCGGCCGAAACCGCTGGATATCCCCATAGATCCCCGCCCCCTCCGAAAAGATCGCCGTCCCGCCACGGAGAATGCACCCCATCGCCCCCATATGCGTCCCATGCACCGCGAGATTGAACGGCGTCAGCAGCCGCGGCCGCGCGAAGCGCGCCAGCGGACAATCCCGCACCTTTACATCAGCGATCCGCCGCAGCAGCGCGCCCGATTTGCCGATCAGCTTCGGCCGCGCCGTCGTCCCCGACGTCGCAATCACCCGCGCCACCGCATCCCCCGGCGGCACCCTCTCGAGCCGCGCCCAGTCCTCCGCCCCCACCCGCCGCCGCAGCACCCCCGCGATCCACCACAAAGAGATCCGCTGCCACCGCAGCCCACACCCCGCCGGCGCCGGCCAATCCGATACCACCGCCCCGCACACCTCCAGCATCGGCGCCCCCGCCGCCACATGCATCCCCTCCAGCGACACCGTCGGCAGCTCCAGCAGCTCGCACGCCAGCACCACCAGCCAATGCACGAACCGGTTGCCGCTCTGCACCCCCACCAGCGTGCCGCGCGCGATCCCCAGCCCCTCCAGCTCCGCCGTCATCTGCGCCAGCGACAGCACGAATTTCGCATAGTCGTCGCGCACACCGCGATCAATCACCGCATCCGCATGCGGCTGCACCGCCGCGAAATGCCGGATCGCCCGCGCCGTTGTCGCAAACTCCAGCCGCTCCACCACACCCCCAGGCCTCACCAGGCCCGCACTATCCGCCGCCGCGCCCCCCCACATAAATCGCCGTCCACGCGATCCACCCATGCGCGCCCGGCGTCCGCCCGCGGCCCCTCCGCCCCGCCGCTTCCTCTCCCCGCCCGCCCGTCCTATCCTCCCCGCCCAGGGGGACCCCGCATGATCCGCGCCATCATCACCAGCCTTGTCGCGGCCACGCTCGCCGCCAGCGCCCATGCCGCCGACATCACCGTCGGCCTCTCCGCCGCGCCCTCTTCCGCCGACCCGCATTTCCACCAGGTCGGCCCCAACAACGCCCTCTCCCGCCACGTCTTCGGCACCCTCGTCCGCTCCGACGCCGCGCTCCGCCTGCATCCCTCGCTCGCCCTCTCCTGGACGCTGAGCGACACCAACACCTGGACCTTCCGCCTCAAGCCCGGCGTCACCTTCCACAACGGCAGCCCCTTCACCGCGCGCGACGTCGTCTTCAGCCTCTGCCGCGCCCGCATCGGCGTCGGCCCCACCAAGTCCTTCACCGCCCTCCCGCGCGCCCTCGACCGCGTCGAGGTGACCGACCCCCTGACCATCACGCTCCACACCATCCGCGCCGAGCCAGGCCTGCTCGAGCTCCTCGCCGGCTTCCACATCGTCTCGTCCGCCAGCGCCGGCGTCATATCTGTCTCCTTCACCGACGCCGAGAACTGCGGCCTCCCCACCGTCCCCGCCAACACCGATTTCGACGGCGGCAAGATGGCCAACGGCACCGGCCCCTACCGCATTGCCCGCTACACCAGCGGCGACGTCATCGTCCTCGAGGGCTACGCGAAGCACCACGCCGAGCCCCCCCGCTGGGGCAAGGTCACCCTGAAGCCCGTCGCCAAAACCGGCCCCCGCGTCGCCGGCCTGCTCTCCGGCGATTTCGACCTCATCGAGAACCCCGCCGCCCAGGATCTCCCCGTCCTCAAGGCCAAGGGCGGCCTCGCCTGGACCGTCACGCCGTCGGACCGCATCATCTTCCTCCAGCCCGACATCGGCCGCTCCCCCTCGCCGCTCGCCGCCGCCAAGGACGGCAGCAACCCCCTGCACGACCCCCGCGTCCGCGCCGCCATCTCGCTCTCGATCGACCGCGCCACCATCGCCGCCCGCCTGATGGACGGCCTCGCCGTCCCCGCCGGCCAGTATCTCCCCCCCGGCATGGTCGGCGCCTATCCCGACATCCCCGCCCGCCCCTACGACCCCGCGAAAGCCCGCGCCCTCCTCGCCGAGGCCGGCTACCCCGACGGCATCTCGCTCACGTTATCCTCCCCCAACGATCGCTACATCAACGACGCCTCCGTCGCCCAGGCCATCGGCCAATACCTCACCCGCATCGGCATCCGCACCACCGTCGACGCGATGACCCAGACCATGTTCTTCCCCCGCCGCGCCAAGCGCGACTTCAGCCTGGCCCTCGGCGGCTGGGGCAACGGCAGCGGCGAGGCCACCCTCCTGCGCTACTTCGTGGTCAGCCCCATCGCCGAGCGCGGCCTCGGCGGCTCCAACTACGGCGCCTATTCCAGCCCCGCCTTCGACGCCGCCTTCATCCCCGCCATGGAGCAGATGGACACACCCCGCCGCCTCGCCCGCATCGAGGCCGCCACCCGCATCGCGCTGGACGACAACGCCCTCATCCCGCTCTATTGGGAAACCACCGTCTGGGCCTACAAGGATCGCTACACCTATGCGGGCCGTGTCGATCAGGCAACCGACGTCGACGGCCTCACACCCAAGCAGGGACCCTGACCGCATGACCGACCTCGCCGCTCTCTTCGCCCGCCCCGGCGCCAACGACATCCCCTACGAGGATCCCGCCCTCCCGGGCCGCACCCTCTATCTCCGCACCGCCCGTCCGCGCCATTTCACCCCCGAAACGCCCATCCTCTTCGTCCACCACGGCGTCAACCGCAACGGCGACGACTACCGCGACTTCTGGCTGAAGCTCGTCGACGAGGCCGACCTCGTCGTCATCGCCCCCGAATTCCCCACCGCCGGTTTCCCCGGCTCCCCCTGGTACAATTTCGGCAACCGCCAGGACGACCAGGGCCGCGCAAAGCCCCGCGCCGAATGGACCTACGGCATCCCCGCCCGCGTCTTCGCCCAGCTCCGTGCCCAGGGCCTGACAAAGCGCCGCGGCTACGCCCAGTTCGGCCATTCCGCCGGCGGCCAGTTCGTCCACCGCGCAATGTCGCTCGGCTTCCGCGACAACGTCATCGCCGCCGTCACCGCCAATGCCGGCACCTACGCGATGCCCGCGCTCGAAACCGACTTCCCCTTCGGCCTTGGCGATACTGGCCTCGACGACGCCGCCTTCGCCGATCTCCTCCGTTTTCGCCTTACCATCATGGCCGGCACCGCCGACGTCGACACCACATCCGAACACTTTCCCAAGGACCCCACCGCCCTCGCCCAGGGCCCCACCCGCTACGCCCGCGCCCACCGCTACATCGCAGCCGCCCGCGCCGCCGCCGCCGCCCGCGGCATCCACTGCGCCTGGACCATCACCGACGTCCCCGGCGTCGCCCATGACGGCGAGCGCATGTCCATCGCCGCCGCCCCCATCCTCTCCGCCGCCCTTCACGCCTCCTCTCTCTGATCCCAGGAGTTTCCCATGCAGAACGAAGACCAGATCTGGCGCCTCGTCGACGAGCGCCGCGACGACTACATCGGCCTTGCCGACCGCATCTGGGAGATGCCGGAGATCGCCTACAACGAATACAAATCCACCGCCGAACACAAAGCGATGCTGGAGAAAGAAGGTTTCCGCATCAGCGAAAACCTCGCGGGCATCCCCACCGCCGTCATGGGCGAAGCGGGCGAAGGCGGCCCCATCATCGCCATCCTCGGCGAATACGACGCGCTCCCCGGCCTCAGCCAGGAAGCCGCCCACCCCGAGCCCAAGCCCCGCCCCGGCGACGGCATGGGCCACGGCTGCGGCCACAACCTCCTCGGCTCCGCCTCCCTCATGGCCGCCGCCGCGGTCAAGGACTGGCTCGCCGCCAACAACCTCCCCGGCCGCGTCCGCTACTACGGCTGCCCCGCCGAGGAAGGCGGCGCCGCCAAGGCCTTCATGGTCCGCGAGGGATGTTTCGAAGACGTCGACATCGCCATCTCCTGGCACCCCGCCGGCTTCTCCGGCGTCAACGACGCCATGAGCCTGGCCAACACCCGCATCGACTTTTCTTTCACCGGCCGCGCCTCCCACGCCGCCGCCTCGCCCCATCTCGGCCGCAGTGCGCTCGATGCCGTCGAGCTGATGAACGTCGGCGTGAACTACATGCGCGAACACATGCCGTCGGACGCCCGCATCCACTACGCCATCCTCGACACCGGCGGCGTTGCCCCCAACGTCGTGCAGGCCACCGCCAAAGTGCGCTACGCCATCCGCGCCCGCGACCTCACCGAGCTCTGGCCCCTCATCGAGCGCGTCAAGAAAGTCGCCGAAGGTGCCGCCCTGATGACCGAGACCACGGTCACTCATAAGGTCATCTCCGCCGTCTCCAACCTCCTCGGCAACACCCCCCTGGAAAAGGCCATGTACGGCGCCCTCACCCGCCTCGGCCCGCCCCCCTTCGACGCCGAGGACAAGGCGCTGGCCGAAAAATTCCAGGCCACCCTCTCCCCGGAGGACATCCGCTCCGCCTATCGCCGCGTCGGCATGAAGGTGAAGCCGAACACCCCGCTCTGCGACGAGATCGTCCCCATCGACGCCAGGGGCGCCCCCATGATGGGCTCGACGGACGTCGGCGACGTCTCCTGGGTCGTCCCCACCGTCCAGGCCCGCGGCGCCACCTACGCCATCGGCACCCCCGGCCACTCCTGGCAGCTCACCGCCCAGAGCAAGTCCTCCATCGGCAACAAGGGCATGATCCACGTCGCCAAGGTCATGGCCGCCACCGCCGTCGAGGCCCTGCAGAACCCCGCCCTCATCGACGCCGCCAAGGCCGACTACCGCGACCGCACCGACGCCAACCCCTATGTCTGCCCGCTCCCCACCGACGTCATGCCCCCGATCCGCAAACCCGCCGCCTGACGTCCCGGCCCGCGGCGCCACCCGGCGTCGCGGGCCGATCATCTAATTCACATATAAATAATGTGAATTAGAAAAACACTTGTCGATCGACGTGAATTGGGCTTCAAGACCCTTAATCACCCAGGAGGACCACCATGCACAGCAAGCACCCCGAGACCATCGCGCTGCACGCCGGCTGGCGCCGCGACCAGGCCACCACCGCCGTCGCCGTCCCCATCTATCAAACCACCTCCTACCAGTTCAATTCCGCCGAACATGCGGCAAACCTGTTTGCCCTCAAGGAGTTGGGCAACATCTACACCCGCATCCAGAACCCCACCCAGGACGTCCTCGAGCAGCGCGTCGCCGCCCTCGAAGGCGGTGTCGCCGCCCTCGCCGTCGCCTCCGGCCAGGCCGCCTCCGCCATGGCCGTGCAGAACCTCGCCCGCGCCGGTGACAACATCGTCGCCTCCACCGACCTCTACGGCGGCACCTGGAACCTCTTCGCCAACACCCTGAAGGACCAGGGCATCGAGGTCCGCTTCGTCGACCCCGCCGACCCCCAGGCCTTCGCGCGCGCAACCGACGCCCGCACCCGCGCCTACTATGCCGAAACCCTGCCCAACCCGAAGCTGCGCGTCTTCCCCATCGCCGAAGTCGCCGCCATCGGCCGCCCCCTCGGCATCCCCCTCATCATGGACAACACCGCCGCCCCCCTCCTGGTCCGCCCCTTCGACCACGGCGCGGCCATCGTCATGCACTCGCTCACCAAATACATCGGCGGCCACGGCACCTCGATCGGCGGCATCATCGTCGACGGCGGCAACTTCGACTGGGAAGCCCACCCCGGACGCCAGCCCGCCCTCAACACGCCGGACCCCTCCTACCACGGCGCCGTCTGGTCCCAGGCCGTCAAAGGCCTTGGCCCCGTCGCCTACATCATCAAGGCCCGCACCACCCTCCTGCGCGACCTCGGCGCCGCCATCTCCCCCTTCAACGCCTTCCTCATCCTCCAGGGCCTCGAAACCCTCGCGCTGCGCATGCGCGCCCACTGCGAAAACAGCCAGGCCGTCGCCGACCACCTGGCCAACCACCCCGCCGTCACCCGCGTCATTCACCCCAGCAAGCTCACCGGCGCGGAGGCCGACCGCACCGCCAAATACCTCCCCAAGGGCAAAGGCGGCCTCTGCGGCTTCGAACTCAAAGGCGGCCGCGAAGCCGGCGCCAAATTCATCGACGCCCTCAAACTCATCTACCACGTCGCCAACATCGGCGACTCCCGCACCCTGGCCATCCACCCCGCCAGCACCACCCACAGCCAGCTCAACCAGGAAGAACAGGCCGCCACCGGCGTCTCCCCCGGCTACGTCCGCCTCTCCGTCGGCATCGAACACATCGACGACATCCTGGCTGATCTCGACCAGGCCCTCGCCGCCGCCTCCTAACAACCGCCACCGGTGGGACGCTCCCAAAGCGTCCCACCGCACCCCACACCCGTAGGATGCGTAAGCGCAGCGCGACGCATCGCTTCCTAAGAGACCGTTTGAAAACTCGCTCTGGTGAGTCAGAGGCCGCGCTTTGCGGCCGGCCGGCGTATGTTTTTGAGTACCGGAGCACAGAAAACGCGCGCCGGATGGCCACCAGAGTAGAGTTTTCAAACGGTCTCTAAGAAGGGAAGGGGCTCCGCCGGCCTGTCCCGACCGGGGACATGGTGGACAGGTGTGCGGGGACATCGCGGACACATTTTGATTTCAGGCCTGATTGTCGCGCAGATCAAGCAGGGCGACGATCT
>Ga0164297_10000777_pt1 | contig 37278 bp, 15 predicted proteins | sample GEODES058metaG_FD_113539 | JGI IMG/M metagenome (GOLD analysis project Ga0164297, IMG submission 113539) | Dystrophic lake water microbial communities from Trout Bog Lake, Wisconsin, USA - GEODES058 metaG | ecosystem: Environmental > Aquatic > Freshwater > Lake | place: USA: Trout Bog Lake... | reverse complement strand
GTATTGTTACCATAGGCAGTTAGTGCTGTGCCAGTTGGCTGTAAACGCATGCTAGTATCACCAACTACGAAAGCTGTCTGACCGATGTCTGTGTTTAGATTGATCAAGTTCTGTATGGCTTCTGGATAACCAGGGCAGGCCAACAGATTGAATGTCAGGGTGTCTGTATCGCGTACCTTTGTGTTGGTGTCAATTTCTGACTTCAACTTAGATACCACATAGGCACGTTGAGCCTTGCGACCAAATGTACCTGAACCATCTGTCTGTAGTGGAGTCACTGATACCCAACGACCCGGAGTATAAGAACTCATATTGTCGTTTTCGTAGCGTAGATTCAATCCATTGTTGGCAGTGATATCGATCTCACTGGCGTTGAACTTCTTAACTGTAAATCCAGAACGACGAGTATTCCATAGACGTGTGCCTTTTGGATATAGTGCAGGATCTACGCAATCTGGATCTAGATAGTTGCTGATCAATAGATCGGAGATAGAAGTAATGTAATCTGGGCCATTGACGCCGTTATCAGACCAACGTGCATCGTAGAACACCCAACCTGTAGGTGAGTGATGATCTGCTACATCCTGTAGATCCCATGCCTGTGTATCTGCGTTCCAAACGTAGACGTTCTTGCCGTAGTTTTCTAAATCGCTGAGATCGATCCAGATGTCACCTGCGACTAGATCGTTGCCATCTGACTGAGTAGTTGGCTGTGTAGCACTGATGATCGGTCCGTTGATATCGCTGTCTGGGAATGCACTAGAATCTCTGTAGCCAACCCATGTAGAACCGTTGTTGTATAGTATATCTACTGATTCTAGATTAGTATCATACCATAGTGTATCATCTGCCGGAGTAGTCTTAGGTGCACTAGTCTGTGCCTGATAAACCAATGGTTTCCAGTTTGTAGCTATGACTTGGAATCCGTCGTCACTTGGAGCACGGTAGAAGTTCTGTGTTCCTGTTTTAGTAGCTTGATCCCAAGGTTGGAATCCTACATTTTCTAATGGACTATTCGTTCCATCTGTGAATTCTATATTACCACCTAGTGTGTGACTGATACTGAAAGTCTGAGCTGATTGATTGTATGTAGCTGTGACAGGAAGACCTGCGGCACTGACAGCAGCCTGCATATTGTAGGCCACGCTGGTCGTTGTGCTACCTGCGATGTGTACAGTCACCGGTGAGCTCCATACGCCGTTGGCGTTGGTAGCACGCATGATAAATGTGCTTGAAGTAGCCTGTGTTTCTGCTGTGCTAGAGCCAGTTACTGATATAGTAGTAGCACCTGTGGCATTCTTGCGCCATAGACGGAATTCTGTAGTGATCACAGTACCAGTTGTGGTGATGCCATAATGATCTGGATCTGATTCAACGATCACAGTGCCAACAGGAACGTATTGACCACCACTCTTGTCTATAGCACCATTAGCTGCCGCTGTGCTTGGATATACCGCTGTGCCGACTGAAGTCCATGCTCCTACAGCACCATTGTAGTATTTTACAACAACATCTTCGCCGTAGCCTGGAGTCGTTGTCTTGATCCAAATGCTGCCAGTTGGCCAAGATGTAGTATCTGGATATTGATAGTGCGGGCTAACTGCTAGTTGTAGAGTTCCGCCGCTCCAGCTGTTGTTCTGTGTCTGTACTTCAACCCACGCATTGCTAGAGTTCTTGTACCATACTGCATTAGGGAAGTTAGTGCCGTTGTCTTTGGTGATCACTACAGCGTAGTCGCCTTGAGAACCAAAACCGGATACAGGAGTACCTTCACCGTCTGTGGCTGTTGAGGAATTTGAATCATCAATGATCAATGGTGTAACCAGTGTGAATTTTTTACTTGTAGCATCCCATTGGTTGATACCAAATAGACTGTTGGCAGTGTCGACCCAGTAGGTGCCGGACATTGGAAGACCTGCTGGAACTGAAGTTGATCCTGCTATACTGGCCAAGTCAACATCAGCACGGATGACATAAGCACGTGAGCTTACACCTAGTACTGAATATGCTGCCTGTAGACCATATTCGTTTAGTTCTGAACCGTTGATTGGATTACCACTGGTATCTGTGTAGAATTTTGGAGTACCAAAAGTGTCTGTTAGATCGCGTTGGCTAGTCATCAACCATACCTGACCCACATTGGATTCTAGTGTGCCCTGTGCTGTTCCTGTACCGGAAGCATTGGCTTTGTTTGCCGCAGTGGCAACGAATATTGTAGGGACTGTGCCCGGAGCAGATGGAGTATAAAAACTCTGATCTATAACTGATACGCTTACGCCTGGTGATACGAGTGTGGCCATTTGATAATCTCCTAATTGGAATGCTTTGTTTTATTTAGCTATACCTTGGAAAAAATACCGGTTAAATACCAGTATAAAAAGGGCAGGAAAAGGGCGGTTATGAGAAAATTATGCTCGAAATGCAAGTCTAGACCAGTGGCTATAAACTACTATAAGGAAGGTAAGCCTTACTATAGGCGTAAGTGTGACCACTGCAGTCGTGGCAGCCGAGATGCACGGCCGCTATGGGAATTATCAGGCTATAAGAAAAAGTCGGTGTGTGAACACTGTAGGTTCACTTCCAAGCATCCTGATCAGTTCGATGTGTTTCACGTGGACGGAGATCTCAAGAACTGCCGACCCACTAATCTCAAGACCATCTGTGCTAACTGCTCAAGAGTCCTATATAGAGAGGGCGTTCAGTGGCGTCGAGGCGATCTGGTTCCGGACTTCTGACCAACTGTTTGACCTGGTCATACAGGTCTCCTATAGAACCGTTGTTGTCAACGATGTGATCGAACTCTGTGCCCACCCAGGCCCATTCTGAACGATGCACTTCTGGATAGGCAGTCTTCATATGATCGAATGAGCCTTGATTGGTCTCTAGGGCTACGTCATACCACACAGGTAATGGACCCCGTTGCACCCATACGATCTCTCCACCCTGTTCACGTATGGCCTTGATCTCATTAGGAAAACGGCAGTCTGATATCACCACATTGTCTCGGCTGTTGCGGAGTTTGTTTTCTAGGCTGGCGATCCATGTGTCATCGTGGAAGCTCTTGCGGCAGACTTCTGTACCCCAATACTGTAGGATCCAGCGTGGGGTAAGATGTGGCATGTCTAGGCGTTGGCTCCACCATGGATCTACCTGTTCTCTCCACTCACGAGCTTCTTTGGTACGACCTTCCAGCATGACTCGATCCCAACCAAACACGGCCGCTACGGCATCTTTCAGTGTTGATGCGAATGATTCTCGACGGAATTCTTCGAAATTGCAGAGATAGTCTGCTATGGTGTCTTTTCCCGAACCGATAAATCCACATATTCCAATGATCATAATATTTCCCCTATTAGGAATATTATAAGATGATATTTGGATTAGGTCAACGGTTTTTGAAAAAATCCTCAAATAGGGTTTCTTTGCTTTTATCGCATCGCATACCTTTTGAATAATTCTCGCCTTTTTCTAACATACGTAAATTAGTCCAATGACCTATAATATATGGAGGAATATTATCTATAAATCCCTGTTGTATGCTATAGATATGATCTAGGTCAACTTCACTTCGATTTAATCTGGTAGGATTTATCTTATCGAAATGATCTTTCCAATTTTGTTTAGTTGCGACTAATACAGCATAATGATATAGATCACGGAATGGTCGTAGGTGTTTTGGTGTTGCACCCTGCTCTATTCTTTTATCTGATATTTTCTTTTTTATTCTAATATTTTTGCTAGGGTTTGATACCCCATATTTTTTTAGAGAAGTTGTTTTAATTTTTTCAGCTCTAATTTTTTTCATTTTATCGGTTATGGCAGGCAATTTTCTTAAACCTGCATCTATAATCTTTTGATTAGATGTTACTCTTTTTCGTTTAGCTTCCTCTGTTTGGGTTTTATTTTTTCCTAATTTATTTGCCAGAGTAGCTTTTGCGGAACGATTGGCTGTTTCTAGATATCTATTATCCCACCATTTAACTTCTAGGCCGGTAATAGGACAATGAGGTATTTCCCAGACATCATTTAATATATGCCATACCCTTTGTTTTGGCATTGCATCATTAGGTAGAAAAGAAGTTTTGTCTAATATTTCAGTCCATAGCTCTGGTTGAGTTTTGTGCAGATATCGTGTAGCGGATTTATTGTAGGATTTATCGTTGTTGATAATTTCTAAAAGTATGTTTTTCATACTTTTATTTATCTTATCCAACTACGAACGTCAACCCACAATAAATGTAAGAGGAGTTCCGCCCTCTTTGTAGTTGATGAGATCCTGCTCCAGCATCTCGATCTCAGCCTTGCCCTCATTTTTTAGGGCGGTACCATTTAGGGTAGTAGATCCCTGTGGGCTGGCGATAGAATTGAATTTTTCACGAGCTTCTCCCAGCATGATCTTGGCTGTGGCTAGGCTGTAGTCACGCAACCATTGGCTAGCATAGGGATCCTGTAGTAGATTGAAGTCTGGACGATAGTTGTGCATCCATACTAGCAGTTCTTCGTCTGCTCTAGGACGTTGCATGATGGTCAACATCTTGGTAGTTTTATTGAAGGTAAAATTGATGTCTGTACCGAACATTTTACCAACCATCTTTTGGTATGATGCAAAAGCATAGTAGGTGGCTAATCCACCCATGTTTGTTGAAGCTAACAAATAGGTATTTGAGTAGGCTAAGTTAAATGGCTCGAATAAACTGCCTCCATCTCCTCCACCTGTACGTGATCCTATGCTACGGCGGAACAGCTGACGTATGCTCATGACTTCTTTGGGCATAATATAGTCTGTGACATCCTGCGTGATGGTCAAAAATCCGAAACTTTCTTCCACAGCATTGGTACTACGCTGGCGGAATTTGTTCAAGGCGCGATCTATAGCTGTATCATAGTGGACTGGATCTAGCTCTATATCCACCATACCACCACCTAACATGGCATTTATATAGTCACGGACTATCTGTCTTTGTTGTTCTGTCTCGGTCATATGAGTATTTAGTTCAATAAATACAAGTATGCCAAAACTCAGCCTATACCGTCCCGAAAAAGGAAATGATTTCCGATTCATCGATCGTGTGATCAACGAAGAATTCCAAGTGGGCGGAACCGATGTGTTCGTACACAAATATGCGGGGCCGGTAAATCCCACAGCAGAGGCGTCAACTCCTGCTGTTCCTGTGAACGAAGGACCTATCCCCGAACTGGGCATCCAGGATCTACTATTCATGGAAAACCGTGATCGCCACTATGAACCTGATGTCTATGTGCTACGAGGTATACATCAGATGCAGGATCTAGATTTCAACCTCAGCCAATTTGGTCTATTCCTCAACAATGACAACATCATGATGTTTTTCCATCTACGCAGTTCAGTGGAAAATCTAGGCCGCAAGATAATGAGTGGTGACGTGCTGGAATTGCCGCATCTCAAAGATGAATATGCACTGGACAATGCTTCACTGGCACTAAAAAGATTCTATGTAGTACAGGATGTCACACGTCCCACAGCAGGATTCAGCCAGACCTGGTATCCACATCTACTGCGTGCTAAATGCGTACCACTGGTAGACAGCCAAGAATACAACGAAATACTAGGTGCAGATATCGGAGATGGAAGTGGTACTACTCTGCGTGATATCCTATCAACCTACAATACTGATATCGCTGTCAACGATCAGATCATAGAACAGGCAGATGCTGATGTCCCCAACAGCGGATTTAATACCTCCGGCTACTACATCATACCTACTACCACCAGCACAGGCCTGGTCAGCGTAGAAGATGCCAGCACGATAAATTTAGACGCTTCTATCGCCCAGGCGGCGGTTGATGCTTCTATGGTCTTACAGACTCCTAATGGAAATATCTATGTAGGTAGTGGTTATCTGGCCGGCAACGGTGCTCCACCTAATGGTGCACCTTATGGATTTGGCGCTACATTCCCCACAGGTGCGGTATCTGGTCAATTCTATCTACGTACAGATTATCTGCCAAATCGTCTCTATAGATATGACGGCCGCAATTGGATCTATTTTGAATCTAATGTACGAATGACTCTGAACAACTTTGGTGCTCAGGATGTGGCCTCAGGCGCATTCGCAGGCAAGGCCGTGAATCAAACACTGAAAGGTGGATTTATCAACAACACCAATACAGCTACCATCAACGGTCAGGTGGTAATAGAACGCCAGGCATTGAGCAAGGCCCTAAGACCTAAAACGGACGGTTAAATTATATGTCATCTTATTTTTATGACGGCCAGGTAAGAAGATACTTGACACAATTCATGCGTGTAATGAGCAACTTCAGCTATAAAAATGCTAGAGGTGAAATCCTACGGGTGCCTGTACGTTATGGAGACATGACCCGACAGGTGGGCCAGATACTCCGCAAGAATTCAGAGAATACTATCCCAACCGCGCCCTTCATAGCCTGTTATATCAAGGACATGCAGTTTGATCGCCCTCGCATACAGGACCCAACCTTTGTCAGCACTGTAGCTGTCAACGAGCGCACATTTGATCCTATTACTGGCCAATATCTCAACACACAAGGTGCCAACTACACAGTACAGAAACTGATGCCTACACCCTACCTGGCCACATTTGCCGCAGACATCTGGACCAGCAACACTGACCAGAAGCTACAGATATGGGAACAGATTTCAGTCTTATTCAATCCCACACTGGAACTACAGACCACTGACAACTATATCGACTGGACCAGTATCAGTATACTAGAGCTGACGGCTCAGACATGGTCAAGCCGGCAGGTACCTCAGGGCCTAGAACAGGACATAGATATCTTGAACATGCAGTTCCAGAGCCATGTATGGATCAATCCTCCGGCCAAGGTACAGCAGTTAGGTGTCATCACCAAGATCATCGCCAGTGTATTTTCCAATCCACAGGGCACCATCGCCAGCGACTACGCAGATGGAGCGGCTGTGATAACCAGCCTAGGAGAGATAGCCAGTGTCAGCGTGACTACTCCTGGAGGTTTCGATCTCTTGGTCTTGGACAATCAGGCCACACTGATAGCACCGCAGCCTGCCGGTGATACACTCAGTTTACCTACACCAGATAAACCCAACAGTTGGTATCAGATATTGGATCTATATCCAGGCAGCTTCCGTCCTGGGCTCAGTACGCTGAGATTGACACAGCCGTCTGGCAACGAGATCGTGGCCTATATCAGTCTCGATCCCGTAGATGAAACCAAGATGCATCTTAACATAGATCAAGACACTATACCTACCAACACCATCATCTCAGGTCCTGCTCGCAACAACCTCAATTGGGGTACTGTAGATGCCATAGTGAATCCCGAGACATTCCGACCGGTGAATCCCACAGCGGGCATACGCTATCTCATACTGGAAAATGTCAACGTCAATGCAGAATACGGAACTTCCGGCTATGATGGTCCACGTGCCTGGAAGAACAGTGATGCATTAGATCCACTGCTCTATGCCAATGACATCATTGAATGGAGTGGAACTGAGTGGGTCACTGTGTTCAGTTCTAGCTCAGCCACAGCAATCACCTATATAACTAATACGTATACCGGGGTCCAATACAAATGGGAAACTGGTACTCAGCAATGGAGCAAGAGCTTCGAAGGTATATACGATAAGCTAACATGGCGACTAGTCCTATAAATCAAATAGTCTGTAGTGGCGGCATCTTCCTCGCCAAAGACACAGGCAGATTCCTATTGTTGTTGCGGACACAGGGCAAGACCGCTGGCACCTGGGGCCTGGTAGGTGGCAAGAAGGAACCAGGAGATACTACTCCCATAGACATACTGAATAGAGAAATAGCCGAAGAAATAGGCACCGTGCCCAGTATAGAAAAGATCGTGCCACTGGAATTATTCACTAGTAGTGATGAAAATTTCCAATACAATACCTACGTGCTGATAGTGTCAGAAGAATTCATTCCTAGATTGAATCAAGAACACGCCAGCTGGGCGTGGTGCGCAATGGGAGCTTGGCCAAAACCTCTTCATCAAGGGGTAAAGAATAGCCTTAACAACAAGGTAGTCAAGGCCAAATTAGAACTGTTATTGGATTTAATTTAATAACTAGGATACCATTTAGCAGTACCAGCATCGTAGGTCATGATCAAGGCCTTGCTAACCACTGCGGTTGACGCCAGTGCTATGTTGCCAGTGGCTGCTGTAGTCCAAAGACCGGTAGGAATTAAAGTGATCTGACCACCTGTGACTGATATAGGTTTAGGAGCAGTGATTGTGGTAATCTGCGTAGTACCAGAAACATAGAGTATCTGCGTGACCGGCGCTATAGTAGCCGCACTGGCTATGGTTGTAGCAGTAGCATTGGTAGCTATTAGGCCGTTGTAGACTATAGATCCACCTATATAAGCGCCTCCCGCTACAATAAGTGCCGCTGTGACGGTATTGCTGGCAGTGGTTGCTGATAACTGTATAGCCGCACTAGCAGTGTTACTAATGAATACACCGCCCTGCACTGTCAATGCGCCAGTGCCTGTTGTGACTCCTGTTGAAGTATTGGCTATGTTGTAGGTAGCGGTGGTAAGATTTGAGATTAAAAAAGTACCAGTTGTTCCTGTATTACTGGCCGCATAGGATCCAATGGTAGCTGTGGTAATAATTTGTGAATTGGCAATAAATGATGTTGTGTTGATATATAACGCTCCACCAACGCCAACACCACCTGCGACTACTAGAGCACCTGTGGTAGTTGATGCTGATTGAGTAGATGTAGTAACGCTTAGATTATTAACTGAGCTAGGGAATACGTATGATGATACTGCATCAACCCACTGACCGCCTAATGTGTCTACATAGTAGATAGCCAGGTTACCTATGTTGCTGTCCCACCATAGTTGGCCAGCGGCTGGTGTTGCTGGTGCTGAATCTGATATGGTCACAGGATTTAGTGTGACTCCATTAACCAACAGTGTTGTGCCTATGTTTAAGCTACCACCTAGGTTTAGATTACCACCTATGCCCACTCCACCTGTGACTGTGAGAGCACCAGTAGTGGTTGAATTGCTACTAGTAGTAGACAGTATCGAAACGTTTCCTTGTTCTGTTTCTCCGCTCAGCAAGGTTAGACTGGTAGCAGTGATAGCACCGCCAACAAATAGACCGCCACCTATGCCCACTCCACCTGCGACTACTAGAGCACCTGTCGTGGTAGAAACCACTGTGGTGGTATTGGTTAATGTAAATACATCGGTCGTTATGATCGTTACGTTGGTAATCGTGGTGTACTGAACTGTCAGCTGATTACTGGTAATTGTTCCAGCAACGTTTAAGTTTCCGCCAATACCCACACCACCTGTGACTACCAGAGCACCTGTGGTAGTTGATGTGCTGGCCGCTCCACCGCCTACGTATAGGTTTCCGCCAATACCCACACCACCTGTGACTACCAGAGCACCTGTGGTAGTTGATACGCTCTGCGTAGCTGTGCTTATGTTTAGGTTATTAACAGTTGAAGGAAACACATATGATGATACGGCATCAACCCACTGTCCACCAGCCGCATCAACATAATAGATGGCTAGGTTACCTACTGATGAATCCCACCATAGATTACCTGCTGAAGAACTGATTGGTGCCGAATCTGAAATAGTTACACTGGCTCCGCCACCCCCGCCGGTCACTGTGGCCCAGCTCAATCCACCAGCGCCGTTTGTACTTAAATACTGTCCACTGGTACCGCCTGTGATAATGACATTGCCCACGGCACCTAGGTTGGTAACTCCTGCTACTGTCAGCGTATTAGCTATGTAGGTAGATCCCTGTACCTGTAGGAAATAAGATCCACCGCTGGTAGCCGTATTGATCAGCAGATAACCGTTAGAGTCTATTGAAACTTTCAGGCTGTTGATTGCGCTGAATGTGATAGGCGACGATGAAGCGTTGACGGTTCCCGTGGTTAGGGCACCCGCGGAATTCATTAGGAACGACAGATTATTTGCTATTGTCAAGATTCAGCTCCGGATAGTGTCTCTAGTAGTGTATTTATAGCAGTCATAGGTTTAGGGGATAGTGGTCCAACCTGTTACGAAATTGTAATATTCCACTGAATCTAGTGTGGTATTGTAGCGCATGTAGCCAGCCTGTGGATTGGGGGGTCGCTGACCAGTGGTGCCCTGCGGCAAGCTGAAATAGCCTGTGGCTGTATTGGCCTGATCTTCTATGCTCATGGGTGTTAGATTGGTTGAGGCGGTGGGTTCCTGTAGGCCACCCCAGCGTGTGGTAGCTGTGTTGTAGGCCCAGGTCACAGTACCAATATTGGTGGCTGTGGTAAATGTCGTGGTGATTATGGTAGATGTGGACGGTTGTATGTCAGCAAAGCTAGCTGTGGGCGGAGTGAATGTGGCTGTGTAGCGTGCCACTCCGTTGGTTATCCTAAGGTCGTCGACATAGCCTGTGAGATATGAAGTGGAACCTCGATCTACACCTACATAGAGAGGATAGCTGGTCGAATTGAATACTTGCGAACTGGTTCCAGATCCGTTGGCAACACCGTTTAAGTAGTGAGTTATAGTCGACCCAGAACGAACCACAGCTATGTGCGTCCAGGTATTCTGTGGTATTGGATTCGTTGTGACAACAGAAACACTGCCCTGCCCTTCGAACTGCAGATTATTGCTGGTACTGTTGAAATCTAGAAACCAACCAGATGTAATAGCGGCTCCTGTGTTGTTATTAGCTGATCCAACTATACCACCGTACGAACCGTGTGCTGACCAATATAACCAACACTCTACAGTAAAGTTACCTGACAGTATCCAAGCATAGGAGTATGGGGATGAAAGATATCCGCTACCATTGAAATACATTGAACCAGAACCAAACTTCACCGTGGTGGCGGTGGTGTTGATCTGAGCCGAACCCACGGTGACTAGATTATTCTCCATAGTGGAATCATAGATGCCAGCATTGACGCCGGGTATCAACAAAACTGTGCCAGTAGCACTTTGGCTTGATGTGGTTAATGGTACTACGCTAGGAGTGAAGTTAGCAGTATAGAGAGCTTGACCTTTTACAATACGAATATTACTAAAATATCCAGTAAAATAGCCACCTGGTGTACTGTAAGCACCTATGTACAAAGGACCGCCATTGTCGGTCATCGCTGTGCTAATCGTAAATGAACCGCTCGGAACTCCGTTGATATAGATAGTTGCTGTAGTTCCATTTCTCACAAAAGCCAAATGATTCCATGTGTTTACTGATACCGCTATGGATGTTGTAACGTATTGATTAGCAACACCGTTGCTGGCATACCATGTTATCGTACCGTTGGTATTCAAAAAACCGCCATATATGGGAAAAGTGCTTCCAAATACATAATCTTTCAATAAAAGAGACCCACCTGCCGCTACACTCGTAGGATATATCCACAATTCAACTGTCCAATTTGGTGCTCCTGTAGATAAATTTATATCTGATGAATAAGGCACTGTTAGATAACTGCTACCATTGAGATAGATGCTTCCACCATAGACTGTGGCTGCGGTTGATGTATCCACCCTGGCGAATGGTGAGCGGAGACTTGGGGCTACTGTGCCAACAGCGGAGATGACGTTTGATGCTGTGGACAAATCGGCTAGGCTGTTTGAATATTGGCTGGTCAGTAATACGGTATTAGTAACCGGAGCGAGTGGAACTGGGCTAGGAGTGAACGTGGCGGAGTAGACTGCTGTGCTGTTTACTATGCGCAAATTGCTGATATACCCGGTGAATAGAGCGGCGGGGGTATTACTATATTGTCCTATAGCTAGGCTGTTGTTACTGCCCAATCTATTCGTCAGAGTAGTGGTGCCAGTGAGTGTCTGCTGGACTCCATTTACATACATAGAGATGGCGGCGGCATTTATTGAAACTGCAATATGGTACCATGTGTTGAGATTTAATATTGTATTGCCGTAAGCGGTGTTTAACGATCCGGTATACCAATAGAATGTCAACTGTCCTGAAGCGTTTGGACCAAAACTCCAAATGTTAGAACCTGCATTAGCCTGCATATCTCCCACGACAGCTCCTCTGTCTGATCCTACTGGAGTTGCAGTCATGTAGATCCATGCTTCGATAGTGAATGTACTCTGTGTGGTAGAGATAGGAGTTGAATTTGTGGTCATATAATTGCCACTACCTCCAAAATATGTGCTTCCCTGTATCGTGGCACTACTGATACTGTAGGTCTGAGTATTACCAAAAGGATTGAATCTCTGTATGCTGACTCCAGAACTTGCTGTAGTAGCAAAATTCAGTGTTGATAAATCTCTCACGTAGTTACTGGCCAAAGTCAGTAAAACAGTGTTAGTAACAGTAGAGAGTGGTACCACACTGGGAGTAAATGTTCCAGTATATACTGCAGATCCATTTTCCACACGTAGATTTGAGATATAGCCATTGAAACGAGTAGTGGCGTCATTTCCGCCAGCATCACCTATATAGAGATTAGCAGCCACCCCACCGTCTAGGCTAGTGGCTCCATAGTTGAAACTGCCGGTCTGAGTACCGTTGACAAATAAACTGACTGTGGCACCATTGCGGACCACGGCCACATGATTCCATCCTGGAACTATATAGGCACTACCTGATGCCAGAGTCATACCACCGTTGCTGGCGGAAAAATAGAAATTGCCTGTGTCTATGCGATTGTAATAGAGTCCCCAGCTATTGGTGGTGAAAGTTGTCACATAGTTGCCTACTATCAGAGGATAGTTACTCACAGTGTTGGCAGCATTGATCCAGGTTTCTATGGTCCAGTTGTTGGTACCAAATGCGAATGAACTGGTTGTCACCGTGCTGGCATAGACCGTGGCAGTTGTAGCTCCGTTGAAGTAGGCTGACCAGTTGGTGCCAAATGGATTTACACTTCCCTGTGCGGGAGTTCCTACTCGAGTTATGACAAAGGTATTAGTTGATGCATCTACAAAAGTACCAGTGTTGTTACTGCCCGTGACACCGTCAGCATGTAATAACAGAGCGTCTTCGTTGTAGTAGACATCACCACTGTTAATGGTAGTACCGATGTATAGAGGAAATTGAATACTCATGCTATGAAGGCTCCTGTGGCAGTGAATGTGTGTACTGTGAAATTACTTCCTGACACTGTGATAGTACTTATCGCATTTCCGCCAGAAGCACGCTGACTGCCTGGATAGCGTAGTATAACGATGCCCGAACCACCTGTACCACCACCATAGGAAGTGCCCGGTCCGTTGTTAAAACCACCCCCTCCACCACCCCCTCCGGTGTAGGCAGTACCATTGGTTCCAGGACCACTAGCTCCACCAGCACCACCGCCACCAGCACCACCGACCCCGCCGTTGCCATATCCTGGATATCTTGCTCCACCTCCGCCACCACCGGCATAATAAGTAGTGGTGCCATTGATAGTGTTGACAATTCCTGATCCACCTGAAGCAGGTGTACCACTGACCGCTGGAGATCCAGCACCTCCGGCTCCGCCACCTCCAGCGCCATTATTACCATTGGCTGCTGTGGTTCCTCCGGGATAGCCTTGACCTAAAACACCGCTTACGCAGGCTGTGGTGCCAGGCCAACTTGTTCCTAGCCCGCCACCCGAACCTCCTGGAGTAGCTCCATTACTAGAGCCGTCGTTATTGCCACCTGCACCTCCGCCTGTAGCTACGATACTAACTCCGGTTCCTACTATAGATGAATTTGAACCGGTAGATCCGCCACCTGTAGAATAAGCAGGATTTCCTGTAGCACCTGCTCCACCAGATCCTACGGTAATGGTATATGACGCTCCGGGAGAAACAAAGGTTCCGCCCGACAATACCCCACCGGCACCACCACCACCAGCTATAGTCTGGCCACCGCCGCCACCGCCTGCTACTACCAAATATTCCACAGGATAGGTAGAACTACCCGTGACGCCGACCCATGAAGTTCCTGAACTGTTGGTGATTTCCATAATGTTAGTATCGTTGTTATAGCGTAGAGCACCACCAGGCAATAGGCTGGTCACGGTAGGATAGGCATAGCTCAACACCACGATGCCGGGACCACCCGCACCACCAGATGAACGACAGGTACTACTTCCTGCTCCTCCAGCTCCACCACCACCACCGGTATTCGTAGTACCATTACCGCCTGTTGTGGTATTACCGGTGCCGCTTCCACCACCACCAGGACCTCCTGTTCCCGCAGCCGGATTACCATTAGTGGTACTTCCGCCACCACCACCAGCATAGATCACAGCCGATCCGGTAATAGTACTAGTAGATCCAGCACCTCCCGGTCCTGCTGAAGAAGTACCAGTAGTACCTGTAGATCCAGCACCTCCACCACCGCCACCACCAAATCCGGGTGGAGCACTTCCAGAACCACCACCACCAGCATTACCCTGTCTTGGTATGCCAGTCGCACCTGGTTGACCAGCAGGTCCTCCTGTACCAGAACCACCTCCAGATCCTCCAGGAAGGCCTGATCCGCCTCCTGCAGTACCAATACCACCACCTCCACCACCACCTCCTGTGGCTGTTGAGATAATCTGTGTTCCTGATGTTATTGAACTAAAGCTACCGTTAGTACCTGTGCTAAAAGCAGTACCTACTCCACCACCACCACCTGATCCTACTGAGATAGTATAAGTAGCACCTGCTGTAGCAGTAAATGTTCCTGTTACGAATCCTCCAGCACCTCCGCCTCCTGCTCCTAGACCTACAGATCCACCACCGCCACCACCACCTGCTACTACCAGATAGGCCACTGAGGATATAGCAGAACTAGCTGTAAAGTAACTGGTACCCGTAGCTGTGAACACGTGTACTACCGAAGTGCCAGCAAACAGGCCGGTTGATGTGGTATAGAATCTACCACCTGTTCCTGTAGAAACCAGAGCGGTAACTGTACCTGCTGTGACAAATGTAGTCACACTAGAAGAAAAACTAGGACTGCTGAGGTAAGATATGGCCACTATACCAGAACCACCACCGCCGGCACTAGGAGGAACCAATGTGGTCGTGGCTGTGTAGGTGACACCAATATAGGTCATAGCATTAGACAGTGTGCTAGAATCGGTCACGTAGGTAGACGAACTGGCTACTTTCATCAGCAGAGCCGTGTTGACTATAGGAGTCAATGGAGTAGTTGGTGGCGTAAATGGCCCTGTATAGACCGCACTGCCCACTACGTATCTGATGTTGGTCATCCTACCGTTGAGCGTGGTAGGACTAAAGGCAGTCCAGTTGGTACTGTTGATACCGAACCAAAAACCGTTAGGACCAGCGAGGCAGTATCTGTTGCTGTTGGGCTGTGCGGCTCCGGGAGCACTGACTGTGGAACCAGCCACACCGTTGACATAGCTGGTTAGGTTGTTGTTGTTGCGCACGATAGCCACGTGTGTCCAGGTGTTGACCTGTATAGGCGCTGGAAAAGTAGATGTATATCCTGCGGCACAGGTGCCACTGCCTCCACTGATATAGATTGCTCCAGTAGATGATGTGATATACATAACAGTTTCACTACCGTAGGCTTCTTTGTAAGTCCCTACATTCACGAAAACACTGTTGGCTCCAAGGCTAAATGGATAGGTCCAGAACTCCATGGTAAAGTTTTGGTTATTGCCCCAGTAGAGCGGACCAGTGAGACCATAGCTGAATCCAACATAGGCAGCACTGGTTCCTGTGAACAATAGGCTACCTCCTGCGGTACCGCCACTGCCACCACCGCCACCTAGACCAGCAGTTCCGGGAGTAGCAATGTTACCTCCGCCACCAAGGCCTCCTAGGCCTGTGAGAGCTCCTGCTCCTCCACCGCCATAATATGTAGGAGATCCTGATATTATATTGAATGCCCCTGTACCTCCCAGTCCAGTAGCTCCAGGACCACCTGCTCCACCTGCACCAGCACCACCACCAGCACTTGCTCCAGGCCCTGCGGCACCTCCAGAATAAGAACTGTTGCTACCACCTGAACCCGCAGGAGTACTGGCTACTGAGCCTCCCGATGCGGTAGTGATAACCGTAGATCCTGCAGTTATTGAACTGTAACCTCCTGAAGTACCTGTCGATCCCCTGGCCGCAGATATACCACCACCACCTACTGTAATAGAATAGGTCGTACCAGATGTTATGGTAAAGCTACCTGATATGACGACTCCTCCAGCACCACCACCTCCGTATGTAGAACAGTTAGTAGCGCCAGAACATCCAGCTCCTCCACCACCTACTGCTAGATATGCGGCCGCGACATTGGCGGTGGCTGTGAAATAACTAGTACCTGTGGCGGTGAATATGTGTACTACGGCTGTAGATCCCGGAAACGCTCCCAACACTGTAGAGTATACTAAATTACCCCCGGATCCTGCTAGATAGTAAGTGGAATTCGTAGTAGGTCTCTGGGCTGTGGTGCCTGAGCTGACTGCGAAGAATCCCGTGGCAGCATTGGCCTGACAGCTGGCTATGAGGGGTGTTATGATATTGGTAGCTGTGCTGGCGGGCGGAGTGTGTACCACCCAGCGTGAGCTCACAGTGTTGTAGGTATAGGTCACTGAGGTGGCTGTGTAGACTACTGTGGTCACAGTGCTGGCAGCATAGGATAGGACCACAATACCAGGACCACCAGCCCCAGTTAATGGAGTTTGATTCCAAGTTCCACCACCACCGCCTCCTGTTCCTGGAGTACCAGGAACACCAGTTGCACCACTTGGCCCAGCTCCTGGCCCTCCGCCACCTAGTCCACCGATCGCTGATCCTGGTGTACATCTAGTAGCTCCACCACCACCACCAGCATAGTATTGTAAATTTCCAGTGATAGCACTCTGTAGTCCATTTCCACCGGCTCCTCCTACTCTTCCTGGAGTTCCCGACGCCCCTGCCGCCCCTGCGCCTCCGCCGCCACCTCCACCAGTAGTACATCCACCTGGAACAGGGCTACCGCCACCTGAATTTCCCTGTCCGAAAACGCCTGAGCCGCCTACTGTTCCACCAACTCCGCCGCCGCCCCCAGAACCACCTGCACCCCCAGATACAGGATTACCGCCACCAGCACCACCACCACAGGCTATCAATGAAATTCCTGTTCCTGTAATGCTTGAATTAGTTCCAGTCTTACCTTGTACCGCGGCATTGCCGGTGGGCCCAACTCCTGCTCCGCCTGCTCCTACAGTGATAGTATATGTAGCACCAGCAGTGGCAGAGAATGTTCCTGTTATCATGCCACCGGCACCTCCTCCTCCTCCTGCAAAATTACCTCCAGATCCGCCCCCAGCTACTATGAGATAAGCCACTGAGGCAATGGCACTAGTAGCTGTGAAATAACTGGTTCCTGTGGCTGTGAATATGTGTACATAGCTGGTACCAGAAAATAGGCCAGTTGACGTTGTATAGACACTATTTCCACCCTGCTGTTGTGGATATCCGATCTGCAGAGTCTGGACCACCTGCCCCGATGTGGTGAATGAAGTGGTATAGGTGGTTGTAGTACCTGTGATTACTGCCACATCTGGGAAGGCGGCCGTAGGTGGAGTGAAGGTAGCTGTATAGCGTGCCACTCCGTTAGTTATTCTGAGGTCGTCTATGTAACCGTTTAACGGATTGTTTCCAAGGACATAATCATCCGCACCGATTACTAGTCGTGAACACAGGTAATTGTTGTTATCGGTGTAGGTTGACCCAGCTTGAGTACCGTTTATAAACATTTTTGTAGAACTTCCAGAACGACTAACAGCAATATGATACCAGGTGCTGGAGGATATACTTGCTGAAATCACATCAGTGCTGTTTACATTATATCTTAATGTACCGCTTAAAAAATACATTACGGGATATATACCATTTGTACTCTGTGGTCTTGTTCCAAATATCCCTTGTGATGATGTTGAATTCAAATATAACCAATATTCGAGAGTAAAGTTTCCTGTTCCCAAGGTTAATTGTGGAGTTGCAGGACTCAACAAATATCCACTAGAGCCATTGAATCCCATTGAACCAGAGCCATATTTCACTGTGGTAGCGGTGGTGTTGATCTGAGCCGCCCCCACAGTGACTAAGTTATTCTGCATGGTGGTGTCTATGATGCCCGCATTGACGCCGGGTATCAACAGGACTGTACCAGTAGCACCTTGGCTGGATGTGGTTAGTGCCACCGTGGTAACTGTAAAGGTGCCTGTGTAGAGTGCCTGACCGTTGACCATGCGGAGATTACTAATATAACCACTATGATATTGACCAGCACCTTGTGCTCCTATGTAACACTTAGATAATACTGTGTCATTAGTAGCATAGGTTCCTGTCGCAACCTGTATTCCATTTACGAAAGTCCTTAATGTTCCACTAGCTCTAGTAACTGCGATATGATACCAAGTATTTGCAGTTAGATAAGTTCCATAAGACTGCTGTATAGTGTTGTTGTGTATGAATGCAATACCATAAGGCCCCCCAGAGCTTCTGTTTATAGTAAGGCTCCAACCCCCGTTAGATCCTCCATCATATGTGCCAACGATTCCTGACCCATAGGTTTGATTGGCTATAGTAGTGTAGACCCAGGTTTCTATAGTAAAATCTCCAGACCCTAAGGCTAAATTTGTCGAAGATGTTACAGTCAAATAATCTGTGGTACCATTGAGATAGATGCTTCCACCGTAGAGGGTAGCCGCGGTTGATGTATCGTTGCGGGCAAACGGTGTGCGGAGAGACACAGTGGCTGTGGATCCTACGGTGGTAACAGCATAGGTATTGGTAGATGCGTCTGCCACAGAGTTTGAATATTGGCAGGTCAATAGCAGTGTGCTAGAGGTAGCAGATAATGGATTCGAAGGTACCGTAAAAGATGTCCCTGTATAGAGCGCGGTATTGGATATCTTGAAATTGCTGACATAGCCGTTAAGAGAATAGTCTGGAGAACCATAGGGATATACATCTGTAACGCCAATCCAGACTGCCTGGACACCAGTACCCCCCCATAGACCCAAAGCAGAAGCCACCGAACTGGAGGTGGTTATGGAGCCGTTGACATAGGCAGATAGTGTGGTGACATTCATTACCATGGCGATATGATACCACACGCCTGCTCTAAATGTATAAGGGGCCAGTAGGCTGATCCAGGTTCCGCCGGCAGTACTAGTACGGTATTGGAAATTTAAGTTGGTACCATCGTACCAGTTTACCAATAGATCACCATAAACGAACAGTCCCACATTGCCCGATGAGCTGTTGGTATAGAACCAACCTTCTGCGGTCCATGTGGTGCTGTTGATAGGCCAACTGGCCGAAGGAGCAGATAGATAGGTATATGTAGCAGGAAAATAACTAGATCCCAAGAAGGTAGCTGTTGATGTAGCATAGACGGTAGAGGTAGTGAATGGTGAGAAACGCTGTACCGACGGTGAGCCTGCCGCTGTCAATGCAAAGGTGTTTGTTGATATGTCTTGGAAACGATTAGTAGCCGCTGTTAAAAAAGTAGTGTTGGTCAATGTGTAGAGCGGAGTGGTGCTAGGTGTGAAATTGGCAGTATAGACAGCTACCCCAGGCGTCCATCTCACGTTGGATATGTAAAAGGTTCCACCGTTGTTACCAAGACCATTATTATCATATGCGCCATTCAGCACCGCTACCGTAGACGCCGCAAGGCTACTTGAATAGGTCTGGGTGGCTACAGATTGACCATTGATATAAAAGTTTATTAGATTGCTGGCATTCTTCGACACAGCTAGATGATACCATGCGCCAACAGAGTAGGTTGTGCTGGTAGTAAGGTTTACAGGAGCCGAACCACCGTTGCTTTGACTAAATGTGAAACTGCTACCAGTCCAATAGAAATCGATAGCGTTACCATAAGCACTACCATTTCCAAAACACAATATATTCCCTACTGTGGTGTTAACAGGCAATACCCAAAGTTCTATGGTCCAAGCACCTGTGGCACCCGGATTGAAAGTTGAGTTAGATGTAGTGTATAGATAGTTTCCATTGCCGCCGAAATAATAACTCCAATAACTTCCAAATGGATTTACACTTCCCTGCGTAGGCGTGCCTACTCGTGTTATTACGAATGTGTTAGTTGACGCATCAACGAAGTTACTGTTAGTCGAGGCGGCAATGCCATCCCCGTGTAGTTGAAGTACTACACTGGTGATGGTAGGATCAGCCACTGTTGATGTTGTACCGGTACTGATGTATAAAGGAAATTGGATACTCATGCTGTATAGGTTCCTGGTGCTGTAAATGTATGGAAGAACTGATTGTTAAAGGTTGAGGTAGTGCCACCGGTACCTCGTTGTTGGGTACCAGGATAACCTATGATAGCGATGCCTGGTCCACCTGCTGAATTGAACGTGCCGCCGTTGCCCGAAGCCACTGTGCCTGTTGATGGATAACCACCTGCGGCATATAAGGTAGTAGTTGATGCCAGCCATACTGTGCCGGTGCCACCCGCACCAGGCTGACCTTCTGATCCTGATCCTCCACCATATAGAGTCTGTGTAGTGTGACCTTGGCCAAAGGTGTAGGAAGAGGCTGTTGATACAGAAGAAGCTAGAGAATAGCTCAATACAACTATACCAGGACCTCCAGCTACTGAACCTATTGAAGGAGAACCGCCGCCACCGCCCCCAGTTCCTGGTGTTCCTGCAGTTCCGCTGCCAGGCGATGTTGATCCATTTCCACCACCACCAACTCCACCAGATCCACTTGTACTTGCGTTGGCTCCACCACCACCACCTCCGTAGTAGGTGCTAACACCTATGATAGAGCTGGCCTTGCCTGGTCCGCCATTTATTCCCGATCCAGCGCCACCGGCCCCTGCACCACCGCCTGCACCATAGCAACCGGTTCCTGTGCCTCCACTAAAACAGGCATTACTAGCACCAACATTACTGTTAGCTACATCTCCATTTCCACCTGTGGCTGTGACTGTGCTAATCCCCGGACCACTGATAGAGCTAGATCCTCCGGTACCACCTACTGCTGAGGGTCCAGATCCACCTGCTGTACCGCCCGCACCAACAGTAACGGTATAGGTCGCTCCCGCACTCAATGCCACGGTTCCAGTTCGCACGACTCCACCAGCACCTCCGCCACCAAAATAGACCGAGGCTACGCCACCGGTGGCGCCACCGCCACCTCCTACAGCTAGATATGCAACTATGGGTATAGAGGATGTTGCCGTAAAATAACTGACACCGGTGGATGTAAAAATGTGTACCACACTAATTCCACTGAACAGGCCGGTTGATGTAGTGTAATAGGTACCACCTGTACCTGTGGTAATAATGCCTCCGCCCCCTAGACTAGCACCTGCTCCACCAAAACTGCCTGCACCAGCACCACCACCACCGCCCTGAGCTATGGCTCCCAGTCCTTTGCCCGCTATAATGGTTACCGATCCCGTTGATCCTGATGCTGTGTTTACCGCACCCGCCCCACCCGATCCCACTGTTATTGCGTATTGTGTTCCGGTGTAGACCACTGCCGACGCAGAGATCAATCCGCCTGCGCCACCTGTGCCAGTTGATCCGCCACCTCCCCCACCAACAGCGAGATAGTTTACTGTATAGCCACCGGTTGACACTATACTAACCCAAGTTCCGCTCGAAGCCTTGTAGACTTCTGGTAATCCAGTTGTGGTGTTGTAGCGTAGTGCACCGTTTGGTATCGATGAAACCACATAACTCAATACAACTATACCAGGACCACCGGCTCCGGCGGCCGCCGGAGTATTTCCAACATCACCTCCTCCGCCTCCTCCAGTACCTGGTGTTCCAGGATTTCCGTTACCTGCTCCACCCCCACCGGGTCCACCTGTACCAGCAGTCCCACCGCTAAAATAACCACCACCACCGCCACCACCGTAGATAGATAAAGTACCTGTTATGTTGGTGCTGGTTCCTGCTCCACCTGCTCCGCCAACTCCCGCTGAAGTTCCGTTAGTTCCTGTAGTCCAAGCACCTCCGCCACCGCCACCCCCATATCCTGGTGGTCCTGAACCAATTCCACCTATATTGCCTTGTCCAGGAACAGCACTACCTGGAGCACTAAAACCACAAGCGCCACCACCTCCACTTGATCCTCCTGATCCACCAGGAGTAGAATTACCTCCGCCACCACCACCACCGTAGGCTGTCACAGTAGATATATTTGTGCCGCTGATTACAGAATTGGTTCCAGTTTTACCAAGAGTACCGACTCCTACTCCACCCCCACCTCCACTACCTACAGTGATCGAGTAAGTAGTTCCGGCTGTAGCTACAAATGTTCCTGTAGTCACACCACCTCCACCTCCACCTCCACCTGTCGAACCACCTCCACCTCCACCGCCGGCTACAGCTAGATAAGCAACCGAAGCGATGGCCGCCGTGGCTGTGAAATAACTAGTGCCTGTGGCTGTGAATACGTGTACTATTGAGGTTCCGGAGAATATACCAGTACTTGTAGTATAAACTGAATTTCCACCAGATCCAACATATATCGAAGGTCTCTGAGCTGTGGTACCCACAGGTAGGCCAAAATAACCCACACTTGTAGTAGGTTGACAGCTGAATGTGGCCGCTGTGATCACAGTGCCGGTACCAGGAACCACGTAGTTTACCAACCAACGACCTCGGCTGGCGTTGTAGACATAGGTGGTTGCGCCCACCACTACTAGTTGTCCGTTACTGGGATTTGCTGGAAATTGGATCATCGATTAACCTTATCTCCAGTTATTTATGCTAGATTATGGTCTAGGTGTTTTGAGCGGGTATCTGCACCCACGTTCCGGAGGTATTGTAATATTCCATTAAGCCCAGGTCAGTGTTGAAACGCATATAACCGGGTGTCGGGCCCTGTGGTCTCTGCGCTGTGGTTCCATAGGGGAAATCTATGTAGCCCGTAGATGTAGTAGCTTGATCTTCTATCAGGCTGGGCGTCAGAGTATACTGCTGACTGGGTTCCTGCGTGCTCCACCAACGGTTTGTGGCTGTGTTGTAAGTCCATGTTTCTGTGCCTAGGTAGGTAGATGTTGTTAGTTTATAACCGTTCGGAACACTCGAAATAATTGTGGCGGTGTAGGCATAACTGATCACGACTATACCAGGGCCACCTGCTCCGCCTGGATCGCCCGGAGTACCTCCTGGACCGCCAGCTCCGCCTCCCCCACCTCCTCCATATCCGGGGCCTGTGGTTCCCGGAGTTGTCACAGTATTACCTCCACCTCCTCCTACAGCATAGGTCACTGATGCTCCGGTAATAGACCATGCTTGACCACTGCCGCCTGTGCCGCCAGTAGGTGCTGATGGAGAACATCCACCTGCTGATCCAGCGCCACCGCCACCGCCACCTCCTACTGGATTAACACCATAATTTCCAGAACCAGTTCCTCCTGGATATCCTTGGCCAGGTATACCTGTGCCAAAACCTGGATGCTTGGATTGACCCCCACCCGAACCACCAGGACCGCCAGTTCCGGGACCACCACCTGCTCCGCCTCCTGTAGCGGTGGAAATACTAGCGATGCTAGATGGTTGACCTTGAGTGCCATTACCTGAATTACTAGCTGTAGGAGGAGCTCCTGCCCCTACTACCACAGCATAAGAACCGGCCAGTAAGGTCGCAGTGCCTGTCAACATTCCGCCAGCTCCGCCACCGCCGCCGCCTACACTAGCACCAACGCTGGCGCCGCTGCCACCACCTGCCACTATGAGATACGCTATTGATAGAAAATTGTTAGCAGTAAATGTATTAGTTCCTGTGGATGTGAACACGTGTACTACCGAAGTTCCAGTGAATAGGCCTGTAGAAGTAGTGTAGACACTATTTCCGCCTTGAGCTTGTTGTCCTATATAGGTAGAAGCTATTGTTGTTGGAAAAACGATGCTCATGCTGTATAGGTTCCTGTTGAAATAAATGTGTGCAGAGTATAGGTACCAACTGTAGATACAGTTCCACCTGTGCCACGTTGACCGCCGGTGTAGCGTATGTAGACCACACCCGGGGCACCTGTACCACCTGGAGCAGATCCACCGTTGCCTGTATTGGTTCCACCTGGGGAAGAACCTGTGGCAGCACCACCAGCACCATAGGTTATCTGTGCACCAGTGACCTGTGAGTAGATACCTGTACCGGCGGCTGAATAAGCACCAGCACCTAGAGTAGAACTAGCCGCGAAACCCTGTCCCACTACACCACCACCGCTGGCACCACCTGTTGCTGTACCAGCAAATCCACCAAAGGCGAAGGCTATGGCTGAACCTGAATTTACGGTATAGAACGTGCTGGTATAAGCATAGCTAAGGATTACGATGCCAGGACCACCATTTCCAGCTCGAAGAACTCCGCATACTGTATTATCTTTTCCACCACCGCCACCGCCACCGGTATTTCGTACTCCGTCGATAGCAGTTGGTGTCGCACCTCCTGCTACGCCAATTCCAGTTCCGCCTCCTCCAGATCCACCTGCAAGTGGTGCGCTTACCTGATAACCGCTACCACCACCGGCGTATATTGTCGCCAATCCCGAAATGGTGCTAGTGGATCCTGATCCTCCTTGGCCTCCCGGTCCCCCAGCCCCTCCAGCACCGCCTCCACCACCGGCTGGATTGGTATTAACAGGAGCCACAGATCCGCTTCCTGGATTTCCCTGCCCTGGAACACCATTGCCTCCAGTGGTTGGTCCCCCAGTATTACTAGCTCCACCACCGCCCCCAGATCCACCAGGTAATCCAGGACTACCTGAAGGATTTCCATATGTTCCAGCACCGCCTCCACCTGTAGCTGTAGAGATGACTGTGGTTCCTGAAGAAATACTGGAAAATCTTCCCGAACCAGCATTCCCACCAGATTGGCTACATCCAGGCCATCCTGCTCCGCCCGATCCTACTTGTACAGTATATACGGTACCGACAGTAGCCGTAAATGTTCCAGTGACTAATCCGCCGGCTCCCCCTCCACCTCCATATCGACCCCCACCGCCACCACCTGCTACTACCAAATAGGCCACGGTGATGGCATTTGATGCTGTAAAATAACTTGTTCCTGTGCTGGTGAATATGTGTACATAGCTGGTACCAGAGAATATGCCAGTTGATGTAGAGTATATACTGTCTCCGCCCTGAGCCTGTTGACCTGTTACCTGTGCTGTGGAATTGGCATTGTTGATTATATAACTAACCCCACCAGCTCCAGAACCACCTTGTCCTACCGCCACAGTGTATACGTTACCTGTGGTCACGGAAGCGAATCCAGCCAGGACTCCACCAGCTCCACCACCTGCTGTAGCTGAAGCGGCACCACCAGCTGCCACTGCCAAATATTCTATAGTATAGGGTATGCCCGCGGTAATACTGGTCCAGGTATTATAGGTAGTATTATAAGTTTCTACCACGTTCAGTGCCGAATTGAAACGCACCGCACCCGTCTGTGTGGGCAGACCGCGCTGGCCGGTACAGCCTGCACTCACAGCCAGAGCCGTGGTGGCGGTATTGGCCTGATTGGCAAATGCCCCATATGATATGTCTAATGTGCCGGTATTGAATGGTCGCAGAGTCCAACGTCCGTTGACATAGTTGTAGGTCTGGCTAGTTCCTGTCGAGATTATTGTAGTCACGGTGCCCGTGTAGGCATAACTGATAATGACTATACCAGGCCCACCTGTACCGCCTAGCCCCGGAGTGACCTGTGTATTTCCACCTCCACCGCCACCGCCAGTTCCTGCTGTTCCGGGAATACCGAGACTGGTAGGTACTCCCGGAGCTATACTACCTGCACCCCCACCACCTAGTCCTCCTGCGGCTCCTGTGGTATTATTACCTGCACCTCCTCCTCCTCCTGCATAATAAGTCGATGTGCCAACGATATTGTACTGTATGCCAACTCCTCCAACACCGACGAAATTATTGGCTCCGTTAGTACCTTTGGCTCCTGCCCCACCCCCACCCGATCCACCTGTACCGCAGTTACTAGGAACTGAAGCACCTCCCGGAAACCCGTAATTATTATAGGTTCCAGAAATTACAGTTTGATTAGTTGTAGTCTGAAGAGCAGTTCCTCCGACTGCTGTTGGTGTTCCTGTACCGCCAGCTCCTGCACCGCCAGATCCTCCGGGAAGTCCGTTACCTGTAGGGCCAGCGCCGCCACCACCTCCTAGTCCTTTGATATTAGTACCATCCGGTGCTACTATACTGCTGGTGGTTCCAGGAGTACCTAGTGTAGCTGGAGATACACCTCCGCCGCTACCTACAGTGATGGTATAAGTCGTACCAGCAGACATCAAAGTGGTTCCTGTAACCACACCTCCTGCACCTCCCCCACTGACCACAGTACCTATACCACCCGTACCACTGCCACCTCCACCACCACCACCTACAACTAGAAAGGCCACAGTGATGGTGTTTGATGCTGTAAAGTAGCTAGTGCCTGTGGCTGTGAATACATGTACTGCGCTGGATCCAAAGACTCCAGTGGCCGTAGTATAGATTAGATTGCCACCTCTTGATAGTGTAGTAGCAGAAGTAACACTATAGACATTGTTGGCTGTAGTGAAACTGGTAGTAAAGGTGGTAGTGCTTATTGTAGCCGAATCGTAGTTGGCCTGGGTAGGTGGAGTGAACGTGGCCGTATAGCGTGCTACACCTTTGGTTATGCGTAGGTCGTCGATGTAACCAGTAAAATAATCCGTTGTTGAGCCGTCATATCCAATAAGTAATGTACTATTTTGTTCTGTTATAGTAGTAGCACTTGTATAAACACTACTTCCGTTTAGGTAAATTGTTACATTTGTTCCATTATAAACACAGGCTACATGGCTCCAAACATTTAACGATGGAGCGGTTGTTGAACTATACGTGGTTGTGCCGTTAAAAAATGATAAGTATCCTGAAGTTTGTAAAAGATAAAATTCGTAACTGGTACTAGCCCCTGAACTTATTCTTTTTGCAACAATTACATTATAATTAGTAAAATTAATTGGGTATATCCAACACTCAATAGTCCAGCTACCGGAACTTAAATTCAAATTAGGATTATTAGGTATGCTTAAATATCCACCAGCTCCATTAAACGACATACTACCAGAGCCATATTTCACCGTGGTAGCGGTGGTGTTGATCTGCACACCGGGGATAGTGGTCAGATTATTCTGCATGGTGGTGTCTATGATGCCCGCATTGGTTCCCTGTAGCAACAGGACTGTACCAGTAGCACCCTGGCTTGATGTAGTCAGTGCTACTGTAGACACTGTAAAAGTACCTGTATAAAGAGCCTGACCGTTGACAATTCTCACATTACCTAAATAACCGAGAGAATATCCCTTACTGGGGCTCTGCGCTCCAATGTATAAAGGACCGCCTATAGTTATATTAGCCGAGTTGGACACCGATCCATAAGGTACGCCATTCTTGAATATGACAAGATTGCCTGATCTACGACTCACCGCCCAATGTGCCCAACCTTCAGCAACGTTACTGGCCACTGTGGCGTTTAGGATAGCTGACTGATTAAAATAAAAAGAAGCTACGGTGGCGTTGAATGTAAATAGCCAGCTGTTGGAGATCTGATTAGATCCACTTATCCAAGTGGCACTGGCACCTCCCGTCACAGCAAAGGTTTGGGTGATGGCCCAGAATTCTATAGTAAAATCACCAGGAAAATTGAAGGCGGAATTCTGAGGTATAGTTAGATAGTCTGTGCTACCATTGAAATACATACTACCACCGTAGACTGTGGCCGCGGTTGATTGATCGTTGCGGGTGAATGGTGTGCGGAGATTTGGAACCGCCGTACCAACAACTGAGATAGTATTCGATGCAGTAGACGCATCTGCAACTGAATTAGAATATTGACTAGTTAGTAAGACTGTATTGGTAACAGTAGTTAATGGTACAGTACTGGGAGTGAAATTAGCAGTGTAGAGTGCCGTACTAATAGTCGTGCGTAGATTAGAAACATAGCCTGGAAAAAATTGACCGGTAAATCCGCCTACGGCCATGGCAGTTTGAGTATAGTTGGTTGAATCTGTTACATTCGATCCTATTTGAATTCCATTGACAAATATTCTTGTTGTATTACTGGCTCTAGTGAATGCTATATAATACCAGGTATTCAGAGAAAACGTGAAATTCTGTATACAGCCCTGAGAGCCGTTGACTGGGCTGGTGCCGTAGGGATTGACAGATATTGTTGTAAGAGACCCTATATTAAATACTGGACCTCCGGTTGCGGTTGCGCCAAAATATGTCAAGTTGGTGCCTGATGCTGTTATGTATACCCAAGCTTCAACTGTATAGTCTTTCGTACCAAAATATAAATTAGGATTTGAAGGAATGCTGAGATACCCAGTCGATCCATCGAAATATGTTGATCCCAAGAAGGTAGCTGTTGATGTAGCGTAGACGGTAGAGGTTGAAAATGGTGAGAAACGCTGGACTGATGGCGTACCAGTAATTGTTAGTGGCCCCGACGTTACGCTGTCGAAAAACCTATTGGTCTGTGATGCTAGATATACAGTTCCTGTTGATGTTGTAAAGTTTCCTGTTGGAACAGGAATAGTAGATGCAGTCGCGCTATATCCAGGAACAGATCCTATAGACAGTCGAGCATTAGCAACGTAGCCGGTCCACCAATATAGTGCATTATTACTAGAGTATCTACCCAGGGTTACTATATTGTGATTTAGCGTTATACTAGCTGTTGAGGTAGATGCTACCTGTGTTCCATTAAAAAACAAACTGGCATTGGCTCCGTTGCGTACCAGTGCGTAATGATTCCAACTATTGGTAGAGATAGTAGCGGTGCCAACTAATGCTACTGTCTGTCCTGCCCCATTGCCGTTTTGTATAAATCCATATGGTTTACCTGAGGCATTAATTCCTATGTAGGTGCCATAATCTCCCGGGAGATTTTGAAAAAAATCAGCTAGAAAAATAGCCAGTGTTCCGGTCGAACCAGTGAAATTGCTCCACCCTTCTAAACAGTAGTCATTGAGTCCTATTACATAAGAACTAGATGATATGGATACAGCAAAATCTGTCGTACCATTGAAATAATTGCTCCAATAACTTCCAAATGGATTTACTGCGCCCTGTGTAGGTGTGCCTGTAGGAGTGATAGCGAAATTATTAGTACTCGAATCAACGAAGTTACTGTTAGTCGAGGCGGCTATCCCGTCACCGTGTAACTGTAGAACCACACTGGTGATGGTGCTGTCCGCCACCAGTGTAGAAGTTGTTATGTATGAGGGAAACTGTATGCTCATCGACTGTTATTGTGGATTTGGTTTACTTACCCATGAAGTTGTAGGCTCGTCCCATGACCAATAGCTTCCTTCTATAGGTGCTGGTTGTGCCACAGGTGCGGTCCAGGACCAGTTTGACTCAGCTGATATAGTCCAGCTTGGGAACGGGCTAGGTGGATAAAACACATCATTAACACTATCATATGTATAGCCAATACCTGCATAGTTACCACGCAGTGCTAGACCGCCGTCTGGTTGTCCATCGGCACCATAGTGTACTCCGCCACGTGTGTTATAGCTGGTCTGGATCCATGAAGCGGGATCTCCAACAGCACCAGTGTTGATAAAATCTTGTTCTGCTACTATGACCTGTGTTACAGTTCCGTTTTCTACTCTTGCGTAATGACTCATGTTGTTGTTCTCCTTTGAAATGTGTTAGCAACTCAGTATTTAACCAATATAAGTACCTGGGCTCGTAAAACTATGATAGAAATATCCACCACTAGTAGATGTTGTACCTCCAGATCCAATCTGTTGAGTGCCAGGATAGGCTATTTTTACTATACCCGATCCACCACCACCACCACCACCGCCACCACCGTTACCTGTGCTGGTTGAAGCATTGGCAGTGCCTGATAAAGAATAACTTAAGATGACTATTCCAGGGCCACCAGATCCACCGTTTCCGCAGTTGGTACTGCCACCTCCACCACCGCCACCGGTGTTTGGAGTACCGGGAGTGCCTGCTCCTAGTGGACTTCCGCAGGGATTAGTACAGATGGTTACCTTACCTGAGCCCCCACCGCCTGCTCCGCCAGGTATGGTTCTCGGAGATACTCCTGGACCACCCCCACCTCCACCACCACCACCGGCATAGGTTACCGACGAACCAGAAATGCTGTAGGCTCTTCCTGGACCACCTATAGCTGGTCCTACTACAGATCCTGGACCGGTTCCGTTGAATCCACTACCACCAGCTCCACCACCGCCGGCAAATACGCCAGGCTGTGTGCCTCCTCCAGTTCCTCCAGGATATCCTTGGGGTCCAGCCACACCAAAACCAGGTGATCCTACTGCCAATTGATCTCCGCTGCCTGAACCTCCTGTATAGCCGCCACCATATGAACCACCACCGCCACCACCACAGGCTGTGATAGTTACAATACCCGCACCACTGATCGATGAATTTCCTCCTGGATTACTAGCGGCAAATCTGCTGCCAGGCGTGCCTCCAGCACCTACGGTTATGGTATAGGTAGTGCCTGCCAGAGCCGCAAATGTACCTGTCACGAATCCACCTGCTCCACCACCAGCTCCCCAATTGACTCCACCTGCTCCACCACCAGCTACCAGCATATAAGCCACTACCGACAGTGCGCTGGTAGTAGTAAAAAATCCAGAAGTGGTATAGGTATGCACATAGCTGGTTCCTGGAAATAGTCCTGATCCTGTAGTGGTAGGAGTTCCCCCAGAGGCCGCAGTAACAACAGCACCGGTACTGGGAGCACCAGCGGCATATATCTGGCCATCGACAAAAGCACGACCTGATCCACCGCAGGCGCCATGTCCTGGTTCGCGTGATCCTGCTCCGCCACCTGTTGGTGATCCTGGATACCCGTAGCCTAGAGTTTGTGTGGGAGAGTAGGCGATACCACTCAATCCACCCACTGAACCAGGTTGACCTGCCTGTCCACCCCCGGCAGAATAGGCCGCGACTCCTGTAGTAGAATTTACAAATGTCGTAGTGGTGCCCGGCGTATTAGCCGCTCCACCTGTGCCTACTGTTATTGTGTATTGTGTGCCTGTGGTTAGATTGGCCTGAGTGATTACTAGTCCACCACTACCACCACCGCTGGAGGGCGATCCACCTCCACCTCCACCTACTAGTAATAAGCTGGCCGAGTATCCAGGTCCGGCGATCTTGGTCCAGGCAGAACCCGTATAGACTTCTATCTGATTCAGTGTGGTGTTAAAACGTGTTGATCCTGTGGGAATAGTTGCTGATAAAGAGTAAGAAATCACTACTATCCCAGGACCACCTGGCTGACCATTGCTGACCCAACCTGGATTACCGCCACCGCCACCGCCACCTCCTGTACCAGGAGTGCCAGACTGTGCGGCAACTCCTCCGGGTAACTGTGACGATCTCCCACCACCACCAACCCCGCCAGCCTGAGATACAGAGGATGTAACTCCACCACCACCGCCGGCATAGTAGGTCAATACTCCAGTTATTATTGAACTAGTACCAGCTCCGCCGACTCCACCAAGCCCACCACCTGCGCCACCTACCGATCCGGCTCCACCGCCACCTCCTGCGCAGTATCCTGGATCTGATCCGCCCGGATTCCCTTGTCCTGTAGTGCCTGCTCCACCTGTTCCGTATAGAGGAACGTTACCAGATAGGGTGGCGTCTCTACCAGCTCCACCTCCTGATCCATATATACCAGCACCTCCACCAGCGGCGGTCCAAGAACCGCCCGGATAACCATCATTACCACCTGCGCCTCCCTTGAGTGCTGTTAGGTTTAAGCTGCCACCTACGATAGTTGAACTGGTTCCATCTGTGCTTTTGGCCCCACCTGCTCCTACAGTGATAGTGTATGTCGTATTGGCAGAGGCTGTAAATGTTCCAGTTGTCATACCACCAGCTCCGCCACCACCACCACCGTTGCCACAACCTCCACCACCACCACCGCCTACAGCTAGATAGGCCACAGTAACAGCAGAACTGGCTGTGAAATAGCTAGTACCTGTGGCTGTAAATATGTGTACCGCTGATAGTCCTGCAAATAGGCCAGTCGCGGTTGTATAGAATGTGCCTCCTGTACCTGTACTCACAGCCGCAGTGATTGCTGGTCTCTGAGCCGTGGTACCTACAGGCAACTGTAGGAATCCTGTTGAAACTGTGGGTTGATTAGCTAGTGCACCAATGACCAGGCTAGTACCAGTATTGATCGTAGGGCTAGATCCTGTGGCTATCCAACGCTGTCTTGTAGAGTTATAAGCATAGACACTGGATCCGATTTCGAACAGTTGACCGTTTACTGGATTTGCGGGGAATTGTATGGACATAGTGGCCTATCCTCCGCTAGTTAGGCCTGAGGCTCCGCCCAACGCAGGACCAACTGTGTATTGATCGGTGTTCCCTGTGTGAGGTAGACATTGATAAACAGAGTATCTGGCCCATTGGGATAAGTTCCTCTACCACCTAGTGGAGTGTTGGTCATCTCTTTCAACGGTGTCAGATCTAGTGAGTCTTTGTTGCTGGGTGATGATATGAATGAGAATATGGTCTCACCAGGCTGTGCCCAGGTGTTACGATAGAAGGTCAGTGTGGCACCGTTTGATATGCTAGAAATAGTAGCATTATTCAGTGTGATGGTGCCTGCTCCTATGCTGGTCACGATAGAATTTCCAGCGAAGTAGCTGTTACCTTGGGCAGTGACTCCTGGTATAGTCACAGCATCACCTGCCTGTATACTGGCGGTTGAGGCCACAGGTATCACAAATGTACCTGAACTGATGTTGTTGGCAACGGTAGTTGTGTATGTAGCAGTACTGTCGAACTTGATATTACCAGTTGGGGCTACCTGTGAGAAACTTGGCTGTCCTGATCCCAGAGGATTACCTGCGGCGATGGTTCCCTGTAGATTGTACCAGGTGATATTGGTCACAGTTGAGGGGAAGTTTGAGGGATTGATAACACCTTCGATCACCAGAGCAGTGTTGACGTTTGTGCTTCCACCCGCTGTAATTTCCAGTGCCTGCAGTTTCATCTGCGCACGATTTACTAGATCACGTACTCCTAGATCACCCGAGATAGCGTTACTGACGCTAGGTGCCAGACGGATGGCAAAAGCTGTGGTCTTAACTGTAGAGATGTTGACATTGATAGCCTGATAGTTGAAGATATAGCCCACGTCATCGTTAAATCCGCCGTCTGTCATAAAAGCTGATCCCCAGTGGCTAAGACTCGGAGTCGCCGTAACACCGATTGATATTACTCCAGTTCCAGTAGAATGAGTAGCGGTTGATCCTGCTGTTAGAACCCTCGGCGCACCTGCATAGAAATAGCTCAATGTGCCAGCACGTGTCAATCCTGTGAGCGTTCCTGGGAATGTAGGACGACCTAGGTAATCGATCGTAGGCTGATTACTAGTTAAAGTTTTACCAGTATAGTTGATTATCTCATTGTCTACGTAGACAGTGCCCGAACTAGCGAAATAGGTTACATCGGTCAATGTCATAACCGTGTCTGTGGTTCCCATTGCTACTGCTAGTGGAGCATGGAATCCTTCGTTTTGCACTTCATAGCGAACAGGCATGTTTCCTGAACGCTGATAAGCTTCGTAGTTGATGTTTGAATTCTTCATACGATGCACAGTGATATAGTTGCCCTGTGGTCCGCGTAGCATCCAATCGATAAATCCAGCACCATACCAGGTCCACTGCAATCCAATCATCTGCATCTTGTACTGTAACAGTTGATATCCGCTGGGATTAAATGGTCCGTTTGAGCCATCACAGCGATCCATGTTCCATAAGAACTGTGGAACGATAAAATCTATAGTCTTGGTCAGTTTAGCACTATTGGTAGTAGTAGAACCACGATATGGAGGTGTCACATATATCCAGGTTGAACTAGATATTGCTGTAACCACGTGTGTCATACCGCGTGCTACTATGCGATCTCCGGCAGTCAACTGCGTGTCAAAACGTGTGTTAACCCCAGTTATTAGATTGCTACCAGGAGTCAAAGTGGCTAATCCTGCGATCTGGAAGGTGCTGGCACGGCGTCCTATGGCCATATACTGACCATCATACTGCCAGAACATGCCATTCTGATCATCATAAGTTCCTGCACGCACAGTAGCACCAGTCCAGTTGACATGGTTTAGTGTGCTGGGATCAGTCAACCCTGGGGTAGTAGTACTTAAGACCTGTGTAGCTGTTACTATGATCTGTCGCTCGCTGACCACGCTGGCCACTGTATAGGTTCCTTGATAACCGGTAGCGTTTGCAATACCGTTAAGCTGGATCACACTACCGGCCTGTAGTCCATGATCGATGTCGTCTGTGGTTATGTAGATAGAGCTGCCTGTAGTGACGTTAGTCGCTGTGACCAGCTGTAGATTATAGCTAGGAGCGAATTGAGCACCTGTGTTGTAGTTTACCGCCTTACCAGACTGATAACGAATATATTTTTTACTCTGGCGGATAGCATGAGATCCATAGTTAGGACCACCTGCACCCAACATAACACCACCGTCCAGAGGTCTGTGCTGGAAAAATGAATCTGGGCGAGCATAGATCACACCTGTCGGAGTACCTGTTATAGTGCCTACGTTACGAGCGAGGAATGACAGAGTAGTCTGGCCAGGAACCGAAGTGATCAGGAAAGGTCCCTGTACCAATATGTGATTATTAGAGCCATTATCTGAGTTGACTATACTGAATATGCTGTCACCAGGAACAAATCCATGATTTGTAGCAAAGGTCAGAGTCACTGTTCCAGTAGTAGTTGCTCCACCTCCTGTTATAGCATAGGTAGGTGTCTGCTGGGCATTGGTATAGAATCCACCTTTGCGGACCACTGTAGATGGTGTGCTGATCTGCTGACTGCTGGTAGTGCCCACTGATGCCTTGGCGTAGTAGTTAAAGGTAGTGGCATTGGTTACAGAATTTACTACAAAAATACCTTGGGCACGTGAATAACCAGATACGGTATTGTCCAGATTCTGCACGGTAATGGGCTGTCCCACTGCGAGCAGATGATTGTTCACCGTCTGCACAGTGATAAGACTTTCTACACTGACCCCTTGAGCGTTTGATGCATCAGTGGTCATGCTGGACAGGGTCTGGTCTGATCCTGGTAATTCGTAGACTGAGGGAGTACCACGTACCAGACTTATGGTCTGCCATTTGGTTGGTTGCATACCATATTCAAAGTCCGAGTCGATCATGGAGCTAGGTTGTGCTACACGAGTGCGCTCGAAAGCGTCTGTGCCCATGGGCCATGGTCGAGTCCAGGTCTCTAGGCGTTCGATAAAGATCTGTATGTTGTCTGTGGCGCTCTGCCCAACAGTGGAAATACCAAAAGTCACAGTGGTCGTACCATCTTCCATCATGGATACGGTGGGGAAATTGGTGGTATTACCACGATTGAATGTTACTGTGGTGTTTATATAGGTAGCATCTGCGAAATTGTAAAGGATCTGGTTACGTGTGACGTTGGTGATTATGGTGATCTGATTAAGATCCCATTTTCCAGGGAATTCTATAGTTCCTACACCCGCAGCTCCGGGCGTGAATACGTATTGTCTAATCTGTTGCTTGGCCATGTCTTTTCCTTATCTTACTCATACTTATCTGTTATGCTCCGAATACCACGCTCATCGCGACACTGAATGCTTTTTGGGCATTTACGTTAGTAGCAGGAGCAAACATTCCATAGAATACTCGTACAACATCTCCTGCATTACGAGCGGAATTCAGCACGATAGTAGTACCATTTGAAGCCGTGTAATCTGAACTGCCTAGAGTGATACCGTTGGCTGAGGCTATTATGCTTCCTACTGTGTAGCCGCCTGTCACTGTAAATATGCTCTGTCCTTGCGTAGCAGTAAATTCCTGTATAGCGCCCGGTACCAATTGGCTACCATTAGAATAGATGTTGCCGGCATACAAGCTACCACCGATACCTGCACCGCCTGTTACTACCAGTGCACCACTCTGTGTACCTATGCTGACCGTGCTTGATGTTACCAAATGGACCGGACTAACCAACTGTCCTAGTGCAGGATTATAAGTTAGACTACTACCAGCATCTGTGATGACACTGGTAGTACCACTCGTAGTGTTGAGGAATGTTATGTAATATTGTGCGCTGGCACTGCTCGTGTTTACAATCAAACTGCTAGCTGTGCTGGCAAAAGTAGCGAATGTAGCTGTGGCTACTGCATAGTTGAATATGGTAGCAGTGGTGATGATCTGCGCACCGGCTATATATGATGTGTTGGCGATATAAACAGAGCCGCCGATGCCAGCCCCACCTGTGACCTGCAAGGCACCTGTAGTAGTAGAGGTACTAGAAGTTGTATTAGATATAACAAAAGTAGCAGTAGTACCTGTGATAACACCACCTGCCGCATAGTTGGCTATAGTGGCTGTAGTGATGACCTGTGCGCCAGCTATGTAAGAAGTATTAGCCGCATATATAGCACCACTGATACCAACCCCACCGCCGACGATCAAAGCGCCTGTTAGTGTAGAGGTAGCACTGGTTGTTGCCTGTATGGTCATAGCGTTGGCTACGACACCGCCATTAAACAAAGTCTGTGATACAGCATCAACCCACTGACCTGAGCCACCACTCACATACCATATGGCTAGATTACCTACCTGACTATCCCACCAGAATTGACCAGCTGTAGGATTAGGAGGAGGAGTGTCTGAAATAATAACATTACTGACCAGTGCACCATTGGCATAGATAAGACCGCCAGCATATATGTTTCCACCTACGCCTAGTCCACCCGCGATCACCAAAGCTCCGGTATTGGTACCGGTTGATGTGGCTGTGCTTACATTGACTTCTCCATTTACATATAGAGCTCCGCCGATTCCAACGCCACCGGCAACTACTAGTGCGCCTGTTATGGTACTGGTAGCAGATGTAGCATTAGTTATAGTGAATATGTCTGGGCTGGTTATCTGCGTCTGAGTGATTGTTGTATAGACTATGTTTAACTGTTGGGCGGTTATAGATCCGCCAACTACTAAATTACCACCTATACCTACTCCGCCCGCGACTACTAGAGCACCAGTAGTTGTGCTTGTGGTGCTGGCTGTGCTGTTTAATATCAAATTGGTCAGCGTTGAGCCAGAATCTACCTGTATACCACCGGTGATATAGAAATTAGTTGCGGTTACATTACCGCCTACTACCAATCCACCACCTATACCAACACCACCGGTGACTACCAGAGCACCTGTTGTTGTGCTTGTGGTACTAGCTGTGCTGTTTAACAATAAATTGGTCAGTGTAGAACCAGCATCTACCTGTATACCACCTGAGATATAGAAGTTGGTCGC
>Ga0164297_10000775_pt1 | contig 37318 bp, 36 predicted proteins | sample GEODES058metaG_FD_113539 | JGI IMG/M metagenome (GOLD analysis project Ga0164297, IMG submission 113539) | Dystrophic lake water microbial communities from Trout Bog Lake, Wisconsin, USA - GEODES058 metaG | ecosystem: Environmental > Aquatic > Freshwater > Lake | place: USA: Trout Bog Lake... | reverse complement strand
TTGAAGTTTGAGATTTGTGATGGCGTGGCTCTCGGGCCTAAGGCGGCTCGTGCTTGTCCTCCCGGGATCAACTGACTGAGAATGAAAACGATGAACGTGACGCCAAGGATGACGATAATTGCTTGTCCGAATCGTCGGATGAGGTAGCCAAACATCTCGTTCTCACTCTATCTATTGATCTCGTTGAGGCGCACCGTACTTGAGTGCACAACACCCCCGACCCAAACGAGCCGAGGGTGTTGTGGACGTTTTCAAAATTGAGATCTGGTCGCTGGTCTAGAAGCGCCAGTTCTCTGGGTTGAGTTGTTGCAGGGTACTCAGTGGCGTTGCGCCCTTGAGACCCTTCTTGATTTCTCCGATAGCAACAGGGTTGGGCTGGAAGACCACCGGCAAGTTCTTCGCCAAATAGTTTTCATAGGTAGTCAAGCTCGTGTTGGTGGTATTCGTTGCCGTGATGTTGGCGTCGTTGGTTGCGCTTGAGTAACTCCCCGAGTTTGATCCTGCTCCTGTTTGGAAGATGGCTTCACCGGTTGGGTAGTAGTCAGGTGCAAAGATCCACCCAGCGCCCCAGTTTGCTAACTCCCAGGTGCACGATGCTCCCGAACAAGGAACGGCGTTTCCGAGAACCGTATTAAACGATGCTTGGCTCAAGGTGATGTTGATTCCCGCCTGAGCCCATGAGGACTTCTCGGCATTCATCAACTGGGTGATCTGGGTTGAACCGCTTGCGTACTGCAAGTTGAATGCCAACTTGGCTCCGGAAGCGATTCCCTTTCCACACTGGTTTGCGCCAGATCCTGGATTCGTACAGGTCGACGTCCCGCCAGCCTTGATCGTCCAGCCATGACTCTTCAAGAGATTGATGGCTTTGGACGAGCTGTAAGGATAAGGGTTGTTCTCTTCGTAGACCGAAGCAAAACTGTTCTGCGGTTTCACCGGAACAGGTCCGTAGGTCGGTACCCCGTAGCCCTTGTTGATCTTGTTGATGTACAAGCTCTGGTCTACCAAGGTTTGGAATGCTTGGCGGAAGTAGAGCTGGCTGAAGATCGCCCCAGCGTTTCCGCCGTCACCCGTTGACTGGAAGTTATAGGGGAAGTAGTTAATTGACCACGATGGGCCAACTTCCAAGTTGTAGTTATTACTCAGGCGTGAGTTATTGGCCCCTGGTGCCGAGAGAGACCCACTTGAGGTGATGTCCTGCGTAGGCAAGTACCCAGTGTCAATGCCTCCTGAAACAAGTGCATTGAATTCAGCACTGTCGGTGGTGAAGGGGATCTCCTTGAACACGCTGTTCTTGAGCGGCTTCACTGGTCCCGAGTAGGAGGAGTTTGGGGCCATGGTGATGTTGCCAGAAGCGTCAAATTTGGTCAGGTGATAGGGACCGTCAACGGTTTGCCATAGTGGGTTCGTTGCATAGGTGCTCAGCGAGTTGTTCGTAGCATTCGGGTCTGAAGGGTTGTAGCCCGACTGGTTCGAAAGGTAGGTGTAGACCGCTGCGCACTGGCTGTCCGACGTACCAAACGCTGCTGCCGAACATCCACCAGAACCCGCAGCAGCCCCGGTGCTGGAGATGTCCCACGCGGTAGGCATCGGGGTGATTTGTGCAAGTTCGTTATAGGTGAACCAGTAGGGGTTGACCGAACCAGTCAGCGTGAAGGTTAATTGAGTCGGTGAGTTCACCGTGATGCTCTTGACGTCGTCAGGGAGGGCACCGGCTGAGTAGGCAGCCCAATTCGACTTCTCGGCGTGGAGCATGTTCATCCAGAACATGACGTTCTGCGCACTCACGGTCGTACCGTTCGACCAGTTGTAGTTTTTCAAGTTGACGACAACAGTCGTGTTCCCATTGGAGTACACCGGTGCTCGACCAAGAGAAAGGCCGAGGTTCAAAGTCGGGGATTCTCCATTACCGAACCAGTACAGCGGTCGGTACATGAGAAATTGAAACGTGTTGATGTTCGACACGCTGAAGAACTGCAGTCCCATAAACGGGAAGATGAAGTTCGGTGGCGTTTGTGGCGCTTCGGCCCACGTAAAGGTGGTCGTGGCGGAACTTGCAGCTCCGGCACTGGCCGTGACGCTCGGAAGCGTGGTGATGAGTCCCGTAGTCAGTGCTCCGACCATAACGCCGGCTGCTACGAAACGTCGGAAGTGACTCTTCATAGTGTGCTCCTTTTTGATGTGTGAGAATCACAACATCGTCGGTACCAACCCTCCCCCGAGGGTGACACCAAGGCTAGTCCTGGAACGTACCTGAGGAGTATTTTTTTTTTTCGCTTCCCCAAACCGCAATAAAATAGGGTATTTCGCGCTAGTGAGGAACAGCCAACGACTCCAAGAGAGTCCTATAGGACGAGAACGGGGGAATTGAGAGCCCGGAGACTTTCCCAGCGTCGTCAAATGAGCGAAGGGTGAGTGAGGCGCCGAAGGAAGTGGAAGCTTCAAACACGTGGCGCTCACGCTGCGAAAGCATGCCGCCTTGGAGCGCCAAGCTGATCTGGGAAGCCTCTGAGAGACGCTCCGCGTATCCATCTTCAACGGTGCATCGCCACCTCTTCGCTGTGACGTGATGTTCAATGGGGTCGGTGACTGCTGGAGAAAAGAGAGAAGAAAGCCAACGCGCACCCTCGATCTGGTGGTGGCGATCTTGCTCAATACTTTCGACGTAGCTCGTGTCATCGGCTAATTCAAGAAGGTGGCCCACGTCATGGAGCAAGGCTGCGGCGACAAGTTCTGAACTGGAGCCTTCACGCACGGCGAGCGCCGCACACTGCAACGCATGATCGCGTTGGCTTACCTTTTCGCCATAGAACTCGTCCCCGAAACGATCAAAGAGGTCGACGATGTCATCGATTGAGGCGCACCGCGTCATAGCGGGATCCCTTCGAAGTCTCCGATGAGCGATACATTGACCCTGGTTGGATTATGTGCGTTTCCACCCAAGGCTTCCTGCTTCTCTCGGTAGTACTGCTCTCGAAGGTCACCTTCGGAGAGCGCGTTGTAGGTCGGGTAGAGCGCTCGGCGAGGTGTGGCGGAGCGATTGGGTCCCGATCGGTGTGGCGTTCTTGAATGAAACCACACCACGTCACCGGGGTTGAGTTCAACGAGCTCCCAGTTGAGTTGGTCAACAACGCTTGGATCAATGCAGCCCTTGTCGTCTTGGAGCAGGATTTCGCGATGAAAGCCTGAAACCACCTCAAGGGCACCGTTCTCGCGAGTGCTGGGATCAACAGGAATCATGCATGAGATGTGCCGTTCGACGAACAGGTAGGCGGGAGCATCTTGGTGGGGGGAGTAGCCAGCACCGCCCGGCAACTTGTAGTTGATTTTTTCTTTGTAAAGCACCGCTGGCTCTCCCAGCAGCTCGCTGGTGATCTGGGGAATCACTCCTTCTCGCAGGAGTTGAAAGAGCCCTCCGTGAAAGGGTGTGAAGTCTTCACTTCGACACAGTCGAGGCCCCTCGCGCGTCTGCTCTTGGTAGTGAAGACCCGGGCCACCATCAATCCAATGGGCTACTTCATCGACCCATGTGGTCAATGTGGCAGGGGAGATATCGAGCACATCGTGGAGGACAAGCCAACCCGTTTCGCGGAATTGCTCGATGTCCTCTTGGTCGAGCTGGCTCACGTGACGGCACTCGCTGTCGGGGTGGGCCAACGTCCCGTGCGCTCTTTTCCAATCAGCATGTCGGTCATCGTTCGCTCAAGCGACTGTTGACGCCACGACAGCATTCCTTCGGCCGCTTCAAGAATTTTCGCTGGGTCGACCACCAAGGTTCGCCACGTGGGATCGGCGAGAAGATCGAAACAAAGAGAACTGTTGTCGCCAAAATGGACGTAGGCCATTTCGTTGGTCAAGTGAACTGCCAGATTATGTTCACTGAGGCCTCGGTGAACGATGGTCGACGGTCCGTCGAGAAACAAATAGCGCCAGTCCCACTCGTAGTGTGCAGCGGTCCGCCAGCCGTGCGGGGTTGTGCCCTGAAGAAACGCCTTGAGCGACATTCCATCGATTTGAGCGGGAGCCGGCAGTTCGAGAAGGTCGACAATGGTGGCAAAGACATCAACCGATTCGGTCAACGCATGGATTTGTTCCCCGTAGCCATTTTGGTGAAATGGATCATGCACAATTAATGGAATGTGGTAGCTCTGAGGAAAGAAGCCGAGTTTTTCTTTAAGCCCGTGGTCACCAAGTTGTTCACCGTGATCGGCGGTGAGGAGAACAATGGTGTGCTCCCACTGATTACTTCGCTTTAATTCGGTGATGATCCGGCCAAACTGGTGATCAACTTCCGAGATCATGCCGAAATATTGTGCACGCATCACGCCGATCTCTGCCGGGTCGCTGGGAGCGGCCACGCCGGGTAATGAGAGCGCAGCGCCATGGAGCGGATGGGGCTTGGTGGTCGGCGTGATCCAGGATCCCGCATTGTTGGGGTCGTAGGCCCTGGCGAACTCGCCGGCTGCACCATAAGGAGGGTGGGGGCGAAGAAAGCTGAGGTGGGCAAACCACGGACCATGTTGTTCGTTCAGCCAGGCAAGGAACTGCTCTGAAAGAAAGGCGCTGACGGAATAGCCCGCAGGGCGATCAGGTTCGCTCGTTAACGCCGCGTTGGTGGTCGTTCCCGGATCGAAGCCATGATGGCGAAGCCACGACAGCCACGGCGAGGAGTCGATGCTTGGAAGGTGGCAGACCGGGCGAAAACCAGGGAGCACCTCTTCATAGCTATCAAGCCGAGGATCCTCAGGATCGGCAACCGTCCGTGGGTCGATGCTTTGATCGGTGTAGCCGAAGAGCACGGGATCGTAACCGTTGCGCCGGGCGAAGAGCGCCACGTTGTCAAAACGCGCATCGAGCGGCGTTCCGTTTGCCACGACCCGGTTGTTCATTTGATACGTACCTGTGTAAAGGGCAGCGCGGGCTGGGGAACAGGGTGCCGCTTGTGCGTAATGGCGCAAGAACGAAACGCCCTCGTTTCGCAGTGCATCGAGCGTGGGGGTCGAAATCGCCGGGTCAAACACTGCGTCAGCGCGCAACTGGTCCATCGTCACGAGAAGAACGTTGGGCTTGGCGTCAGTTCTCTCTGATCGTTGAGCGGTACCCATACTTTTCAGAGTAGTGGGGTGACCCCAAGATCGGTACTCGTCCCTCGACCAATCCGCCCCCTTCGCCGAGACGCCACGTCGGGACTATCAATCGTTAATGCTGCGACAACGCCGATGTCACCGCGCTGGCGCAGTCGGGATGGGCAAACGAGAAGCCTTCTTGGAGGAGAACTTCAGGTTGGACCCGGGCAGAAGAGAACAGGGCTTCTTTTGTTAACCCTTCACCGAGAACAAGGCTGAGAGCCAGTTTTGGCGCCCGGGCAATCGTTGGCCGATGGAGGGCACGGCCAAGGATCTTGGTGAACTCCTTGTTGGTCACCGGGTTGGGCGCGGTGAGGTTGATTGGCCCAGAGAGTTGGCCGTCATCAAGAATACGAAGCAACGCGGCCACTTCGTCAGCCAACGAGATCCAACTCAACCACTGTGCGCCCGAACCCAGGGTTCCTCCAAGCCCTAAACGAAAGAGAAGAAGTTGCTTTGCCAACGCGCCACCTTGGGATGAAAGCACAATGCCGGTTCGTGCGAATGCGGTTCGAATGTCGCTGTTCACAAGCGGCTGCGCCGCCCCTTCCCACTGAGCGCAGACCTCAGCGAGGAAGCCCTTACCTTGAGGCGATGACTCCGTAACAATTCCGGGAGCGTCGAAGCCATAGATACCAATGGCTGAGCCACTGAGAAAGACCGAGGGTGGGCGATCGAGTTGCGTCGCACGCTCTGCAAGAAGTGCAGTTGACGCCACTCTGCTGTTGAGAATCTCTTGTTTGCGCGCCGTGGTCCATCGTTTATCGCCGATCCCCGCACCGGCCATGTGCACAATTGCATCGATTGGACCCGCGGCATTGAGTTCATCGAGTGACAACACACCGCCTTGGGGGTCCCAGAACACTTTGGACGCGTCGGGAGCGGCTGGCGCCGTGCGCACAAGGGCGACGACGTCGTCACCGCGAGCGTTGAGCGCTTGGGTCAGTGCTGTGCCGATGAGTCCTGAAGAACCGCTTAGAAGGACGCGCATGATGACTCCTGATCGTTGCTTATGGCTCGACGAATCAACTCGGCGAGCGCATCGGGGTGGGTGAGGTGGGCGCCATGGCCCGCCCCTGAAAGATAGTCAACCGTCACGTTCTCCATTGTGGAGCGCACATGCTCTGACACAGTGTGATGGTGCAACATGGTGGTCTCTTGACCAACACCTATCGTGATGGGCAGCGAAAGGGTTTGCAGATCTTCTAATGAAAACGGCGTGGCCATGCGTACAATTGTGAGGTCGCCAACCAGTGCTGGACCGTCCGCCAATTTATCGGCTTGCTGGTCAGGACTCATGCGCTCCCACGCGTCATCTGAGACGATGCGTCGGAAAAACTGTTCGGTCTCTTGGGCACTGCCTCCATCGAGAGGGACGCCGCGGTGAGGATGGGATCCTTCGACCAGCCAGGGCATCGGTGGTTCGAAGAGGACGAGGTGGCGAAATGCCTCGGGACGAGCAAGTGCCGCGGCGAAGACGACGACACCGCCAAAGCTGTGGCCGAAGCCGAGCACCGGGTGATCCGGTGAGAACGTTTCGATGATCGAAAGGAGGTCGGTGACGTGCTCGTCGATAGTGTGAGCAGCGCCGCTGCTGCGAGATCCTTGGTAGCCACGGCGGTCATAGGCCACAACATGGACATCATCGAGACGGCGGGCCACCCGGGAAAAACTGACTGCTCGATCCAGGGTGCCGTGGACCATCACGGCGGTCGGTCCATCAAAGGGTGACTCAAAGACGGCGAGTCCTCGAGAGGACCTTTTTTGACTTGGAGCAAGACCCCTCGATGGTTCGGCTTTTGACACAATCCCAACCTAACGCCCGTGAAAGGTGGCGCCGCTCACTGGGCGAGCCAACCAGGGCCCGCCCGCTCTGACAAGGAAGAGAGGGCGTGGCACTGCGTGGCCACGTTGGAGTGCTTGACTGAGAGGAGATATGGCCCCCAATTACGTCGTTGTCGACGGATCTAATTTAGCGACTGAGGGGAGGTCTTTACCCAGCCTCACCCAGCTTGAAGAAGCCGTCATCGCCTATCAAGAAGAGCACACTGACGTCTCAATGGTGGTGGTGGTGGATGCAACATTCGAACATCGCATCGCAGAAGCCGAGCGACCGCGGTTGAAAGAAGCCGAGCTTCACGGCGAAGTGGTCGCCCCTCCTGCGGGAACCATTGGGCGAGGTGACGTCTTTATCCTAAAGATTGCCGATCGACAGCAGGCTGTCGTCTTGTCCAACGATTCCTTCCAAGAGTTTCATGGCGATTTCCCCTGGCTCTTCGATGAGGGACGACTCGTTGGTGGGAAACCAGTTCCAGGGGTGGGGTGGATCTTTACGGAACGTACGCCGGTGCGTGGACCAAAGAAGCGTTCCAGTGGGCAGCGACCGTCAGCGCCAGTCAAACCCGTAAAGAAATTATCGGTGTCGAGACCCGACGGGTCAAAGCCCAAAGTCGGCGACGTCTTGATTCCAAATGCCACCGCCAAAGAAACGAAAGTTCGCGCCTACGACCTGGCCAAAGAGTTTGGCATTGACACGAAAGCACTCCAGCAGTTCGCCACCACGCACAGCGTGGCGATCGCCAGCCACGCCACGGCGCTGGCCACCGAAGAAGCCGATCAGCTTCGGGTGGCCTACGACGAAAAGAAGGTCCGGGCCTACGAACTGGCGAAAGAGTTGGAACTCGATACCAAAGGCTTGAAGGCCCTGGCCAAAAAAGTCTCGATCGAGATCGCCTCGCACTCGTCAACGCTCTCTGAGCGAGAGATGAACTCGATTCGAGCGCTTCATGATCGTAACCATCTCATCGAAGAAGTAAAAGAAAGTTTAGAGATCAAACCGCTACGACCTCAGTCTGAGCAGCGTGGTCGAGGTGGAGCAGCCAAGGGGAAGGGACGGGGAAGAAACGAGCCACGTCTCGAGACGAGCGCATCGAATGCGAAAAAGTCCCTGGCCGATTCGCGCAAGGCCGCCAGCACCTCAAAGCAGAAAGCGGCGGGGGCCGCGGCCAAGAAGAAAAGCGGCTCGACGGCGGCGAATCAGCCACTTGATTTTGTGGCCTTTCTCTCGAGTCACAAAGTGGGATCCAAAGTAGCGGGCGACGTGGTGTCGTTCACGAGCCATGGAGCCATGATTGACGTCGAACTCAGCGAAGGAACAGTGTTCCACTGCTATGTGCGCACAGCGACCTTGGGTGACCCGCCGCCACAACGAGCGCGAGACGCGCTCAACAAGGGCGAACGCTATAAATTTGTCGTCAAGGCCATCGATGCTGCTCGACGAGTGGCAGAGGTTGAACTCGCCCCGAAGGCCAGTCAGCGTAAAGGGAAAAAAGCGTGAACCCAAAAGACCTCTTGCCGCATCGAGAGCCGTTTTTGTTGGTGGATGAACTCGTCGAGATCATCCCCGGTGAGCGAGCAACGGGTCGGTGGAAGCTCACCGGCGATGAATGGTTCTTCCCTGGGCACTTTCCCGGCCGGCCAACGCTGCCCGGCGTGTTGATGGTTGAGTCTCTTGCGCAAGTGGGGGCAGCAGCGGTGCTGTCTGATCCTCGCTACGTGGGCAAACTTCCCCTCTTCGGTGGCATCGAACGAGCACGATTCCGCCGCCAGGTGTCCCCTGGGGACACCTTGGATCTCGAACTCACCGTCACGCAACTCTCAGCACGTGCCGGCAAAGGCACGGGCAGGGCAACGGTCGACGGAGCGTTGGCCTGCGAAGCGCAACTGCTCTTTGTGATTGTCGACGCAGAGGCGTCGTAGCAATGCGCATCGCTACATGGAACGTGAACTCCCTGACCGCTCGACTCCCACGGGTCGAAGAGTGGTTGGGGCTGCAAGAACCAGATGTGCTCTGTCTTCAAGAGACGAAACAGAATGATGAGAAGTTTCCGTTTGAGCATTTGCAATCCTTGGGGTACGACGCAGTCCACTACGGCGAAGGGCGCTGGAACGGTGTGGCAATTCTGAGTCGAGTGGGCCTCGACAAGCCCCAACAGGGATTCGGCACCAAAGAAGACGAGTTCGGGGCACGCTTTGTTGGGGCTACCTGCGGCGGGGTGCGAGTCATGAGCGCCTATGTGCCAAACGGTCGCTCTCTTGACTCGGAGCACTTTCAGGCGAAACTGCAGTGGTTGGCGCACTTAAAAAACGTCTTGGCGGATGTCGACGACACCACCCAAGCAATCGTGCTGGGGGACTTCAACGTGGCGCCGTTCGACAACGACGTCTGGGATATCGGTGCGCTTGAAGGAATGACCCACGTCAGCCTTGAAGAGCGCACAGCGTTACAGGGGCTCGAAGAAGTGGGTTTTGTCGAGTTGTTTCGCCAGTTTCATCCTGAGGGTGAGGTCTACTCCTGGTGGGACTACCGGGACGGGTCATTCCACAAAGGACACGGCATGCGCATCGACTTGGCCTTCGCCTCAGCGGCGCTCACCACACGCGCAACGGGGGCCTGGGTCGATCGGGATGCTCGCAAAGGGGTCAAGCCCTCGGATCATGCGCCGGTAGTCTTCGACTTTTCCGACTGACGATTACTTCTTGAGTCGCTCTTGGAGTGACTCACGCAACGATCGTGCCTTTTGGGCCCCCGAGACGCCAGGAGCATCGTGATTCGCTTGACCCATCAAGCGAATGGCCGTGTCAAAACCGCTGAGAAACGGGGATTGTCGCCGCGGTGTTTTGCCGTCGGCGGCGTCGACGTGGCGTGACCACGTCACGACGAGTTCTATCTCAGCACGGGTGAGTGCCACATAGAGGAGACGGCGTTCCTCGTCGAGTTGCGCAGGGGTGGCAGCGCTGCGGTAGGGAACAAGTCCCTCACTGGCACCAATGATGGCCACGGTGGGCCATTCGAGGCCCTTGGCCCGATGAAAGGTCCCAAGTTTGACGGCGTCATCCTCGTCGACCGTGGGCGCACCCGGGCGTTCTTGATCGAGCGGTTTCTTGACGTCACTCGCAGGGGTCGTCTCGGGTGCCAAGAGTTCAGTGGGAATCCCGGCAGCGGTGAACACGTCGGTAATCAATCGTAGTTGGGCGTTGGTTCTTGCCAGTACCGCAAATGAGCGCCAGTGGCGACCTGGCGTGCGCAGCGAGCGGAAGGTGGAAGCCACAAACTGCGCTTCGGCGAGATCGTCCTCAAGGCCTCGCAAGACGGGGATCGCTCCGGAGTTCTGTGTTGCGGTGGTTTTTCGCCGGTGGTGTTGGTCCAAGACCGTGGCCGCACTTGAGACAATCTCAGGGGTAGAGCGGTGATTGGCATCGAGAGCGAGAATCTCGATGTCGGCCATGCGCTGGTCAAGCGTCGAGAGCAACGAGGGGTCGGCGCCGTTGAACCCATAGATGGACTGATTCGGGTCCCCGACACAAAAAAACGTTGCCGTTGGGGACAAGAGTTTCTCAATCAAGAGGTACTGCATGGGGTTCACGTCTTGAAACTCATCAACGAGGAGATGGTGAGAGCGCCAATGAATGGCTGCTGCGAATGTTGGGTCGCTCAAGGCCCGAATGGCTTCACTAATCAAGTCATCAAAATCCAGAGCGTTGCGAGAACCCGCGGATTCTTCGTAGCGCAACCAAAGATGTTGGAGTTGATAGGGGGACTGTGACGTTCGGCGACGAGCTGACTTTGCGGCGTTGGGATATTCATCGGGCGTGAGACCACGTGACTTCGCCCAGGTTATTTCGGTATCGACAAACGCTGCATTGAGGGTGCGCCGCCCTTCGGTGTCGCTTTCGATTAATCGTTGGAGCACCGACCGGCGATCCGTGATCAAACTTACGGGGGGTTGATGGTGTTCAGCACGGTAGATCTCAACGAGTTCCAAGGCGGTGCGGTGAAAGGTCCCGGTGCGGATTCCCTCAATCGAGAGTTCCCACAGTCGGCGACGAAGTTCTTGTGCGGCTTTTCGAGAGAAGGTAATGGCCAGGATCTGTGTCGGATCGACACCGTCGTCAACCATGCGCGCTATGCGCAGCGTCAACACCCGAGTCTTGCCCGCCCCTGCTCCGGCATAGACCGCTAAGCGGGGCGACGGCGAGATGACGGCCTGCCTCTGGGCGGGGGTCAGGCGCGTGAGAAGGTCGTCATAGGTCGGGGTCACACGGGCCATGGGCGAAGCGTAGTCAGCCCCTGTGCCAAGAGTGCCAGAGTCCTGCGCACCGGCTCACTAGGGTGGTGGAGAGCGAGAAACGCCCACTTTGGTAGAGATCTGGAGAACAGTCCTGTTGAGCACGTTGAGCGATCAATGCTGAGTTCGTTCGCAGGAGGAACGCTCTTTGGCGAGCGCCATGGGGAGGCCCCGTTACAGGTTCTGGCCCTTCACGGCTGGGCCAGAACGCACCAGGACTTCGAAGGCGTGTTTGCCGATGACAAGGGACACACCCTTCGAGCAATTGCGCTCGACCTTCCGGGATTTGGTGCAACGCCAGGCCTGGAGCGAGCCATGAGTTCGAGGGACTTCGCCGAAATGATCGCACCCATTCTCGATGAAGCAAGCCAGCCTGTCGTGCTGGTCGGTCATTCGCACGGAGGCCGTGTCGCTGTCGAACTCGCGTCGCTGCGCCCCGAGCAAGTCGCCGGCATTGTGTTGGTTGCCGCCCCGGTATTGCGATTGTCATCGTCGACGAAACCATCCTGGAGGTACCGACTCGCCCGGAAAGCTCATGCGTGGCATCTCTTGTCTGACGAGCGATTCGAAGCCCGTCGAGCACGTTCGGGATCTCGTGATTACAACGCAGCACATGGGGTGCTGCGCGACACGCTGGTGACGATCATCAATGAATCCTTTGAGGATGAACTCAGGGCATTGCGCTGTCCTGTCGCATTGGTATGGGGCGAGCGAGATGGTGACGTGCCGCTGAGCATCGCCGAGCGAGCTCGTGATCTGATCCGATCGGCGGGCCCTGTCGCTCCAGCGGTGTCGCTCGTGGTGCTCGAAGGCGTTGGACACCTCGTTCCGACGAGTGCGCCGAGCGCACTACGCACCGTGATCGACGGGATGGTTCGATGAAGACAGCTGCCGACATTCTCGTCACGCTGTTGTGCCTTGGAGCAGGCGTCTTTGCTTGGCTGCGATGGTTGCGCGTCATTCAACGCGAGCACTACCTCGCTGGATCGACAACGCGTTTTGCCTGGCGATGGTGGCGCAGTCGCTGGATCAATGTGGTGTTGATTTTGGCAGGCATCGTCGGAGCGGCTGTGGCGTGGTGGACACCTTGGATAGGAATCGCGACGGCGATCGCTGTAGGAAGCGGTCCGGTGGGTTTGAGTGTGAAAGGGCGAACGTCACCGCTGAACTGGACCCGGCGAGTAACAACCCTGGCCTTGTTGTCAGCGGGCGTGACCGTTCTTGTCGCTGGCGTGGGCCTGCTCTGTGGCGTGGGTGCAGCTGTGAGCGCTCTGGCGATTCTGTTGTTGCCCCTCACGCTTGACGCATGCTGTGTGATCGTGGCGCCTTTCGAAGAGCGCGCCGCTCAAGGATTTGTAACCCAAGCCTCGGAGCGTCTTCACCGGGTACGCCCAGTGGTGGTGGGTATTACCGGTTCCTACGGCAAGACCTCAACAAAAAACCACCTGGCGACGCTGTTGAACGGCCGGTTCAATACCGTGGCCAGCCCCCGGTCCTACAACAACCGTGCTGGGTTAGCTCGTGCGGTGAATGAACAATTAAGTGACAATGCTGACGTATTCATTGCTGAAATGGGAACCTATGGCCCAGGTGAAATTCGTGATCTCGTCGGCTGGTGCCCACCAAGGATTGCCGTGATGACGGCGATCGGTCCGGTGCACCTCGAACGCTTCGGCTCGCTGGAGGTGACGTTGGCGGCGAAATCTGAAATTACCGAAGCAGCCGAAACGGTTGTGATCAATGATGACGACAAGCGACTCAAAAACGCGGGAGCAGGATTTGCTCAGACTAAGCGCTTGGTGCGCGCTTCAGCGGAGCGCAGCGATGCAGATGTTGCGGTCCTCGATGAAGGCGAACAGTGGAGCATCGTGATCGATGGCACGATGATTGGGACGGTGCCCAGTGTGGCCGGCGTTCAGCGATCCAATGTGGCCTGCGCCATCGGCGTGGCAGTGGTGCTCGGTCTCTCCCACGAAGAGATCGTCACACACGCTGCCCAGATTCGACCAGTTGAGAACCGACTTACCGTTGGGACGGCAGCATCTGGCGTCCAGGTCATTGATGACACCTTTAACGCCAACCCGGCCGGGGCCAAAGCGGCACTCGAGTTGTTGGAACGCACCGGTAGCGACGGGCGACGGGTCGTGGTGACACCGGGGATGATCGAGTTGGGGTCAGAGCAGTTCTCAGCAAACCAAGAATTTGCCGCACATGCCGCCAAGGTGGCCAATGATCTCATTATTGTCGGGAGAACCAATGCTCGGGCCTTGGCCGAAGGGGCGCACCAGGGGACTGCCAGCGTGGTCTCGGTAGGCACCCGATCCGATGCCGTTGAGTGGGTTCGCGCCCACCTGAAGGCCAGGGATACTGTCCTCTACGAAAATGACTTCCCCGACCACTACCCTTAGGGCAGGCATCACGGAGGTGCCCGGCGAGCAAGCGCTCGTCAGGTGAAAGGAGTTTGGCGTGGGAGATGTTGCAGTCCTCTTTGGAGGCCCCTCGCCAGAGCACGACATCAGCATCCTGACCGGCCTTCAAGCGGCACGAGGATTTCTTTCGCAAGGCCGACCTCCAAAAGCGATCTTTTGGAGCAAGCTCGGCCAATTCTTTTTAGTTGAGCCAAGGCTTGAAGCGTCTGCGTTTGTTGATGGGGCGCCCCGTGACGCCGAGACGGTGACATTGAATGTTGGCGATGGGGGTGGATTCTTTATCGATGGAGGTCGCCGAAAAGGGCCACAACGCCTCGATATTGATGCGGTCGTGCTCTGCACCCATGGCGGCCCCGGAGAAGACGGCACGCTCCAAGGCGCACTCGATCTTGCCGGCGTGCGCTACGCCGGGCCGACCCTTGCTGGCGCAGCGTTAGGTATGGACAAGTTGGCATTCGGTGCAGTGATGGCAGCAGCCGCTCTTCCAACACTTGAGCGCATTGCCTTGACCAGCGAGCTCACCGACGTCGACATTGATGGACCGTTCATCGCCAAACCTCGTTTTGGTGGATCGTCGATAGGGATTGACGTGGTCGCTGACCTTGGAGTGGCTCAAGCACGACTGACGACCAATCCTCACTTCGCCAACGGCGCGGTCCTTGAGCCCTACCGCCCGGACCTCCATGACTTATTGGTGGCAGTGCGAACCTGGCCAGAGCGCCAGTTCAGCGCAATTGAGCGACCGCTCAAGACGACGCAAGGTTCGGGAGAGATCTTGGACTATCTGGATAAGTACGTTGGCGGCGAGGGAATGGCCAGTGCACCGAGAGAACTCCCGGCACAGATTTCTTCTGAGCAAGCCACAACGATCCTCGCCCTCGCCAATCGCGTGACCGATGTCAGTGGGATTCGAGGGGTCACCCGTATCGACTTCCTTGTGAATGAGCACGAGATCTACGTGAACGAGATCAACACGATTCCCGGATCGCTGTCGCGCCATCTCTTCATCGATCCACCCATTAGCTTCGAACAGTTCCTCAATGATTTAGTCGATGAAGCTCTCAACGTGCCCACGCACCGGTATAACTCAGCGGGCGCCGACGGACTTGTGTTGCGCAGCGCCTCGTCGATTGCCGCAAAGCTGGCCTAATCAGGCTTGCGTCGTGATGGTGTCGTGAAGATGGCGGTACCGCTGTTCCACCGCCAGACGCGGCGATCGTCCAGGATCTACTTCGTCGATCACCGCCACTAGCTCGTTAAATCGTCGGCGGAGTTCGTCGAGGCTGCCACGAGCACCTGCGACATCGATTGCGAGCTCAGCGAGTGACTCAGAGTAGGGAACGACAACGTGCGCCTTGGTGAGTGCGAACTCGGCGAGGGCGATCAAGTCGTGCTCGAGTGCGAGCGAGACTAAGGACGACGCCGCTCGTTCAACGATGGTTTCGAGACGAGCTCGATGCCCCTCAGCGTCGAACCACTCATAGCCCGCAAGCACCGTGGACAAGGGTTCCCCGGTGATCAGCGAGAGCCCTTCTCGGTACAAGGCCATCGCTTCATCGTCGTCCAGCGCAGCGTCACCGCGCTCGACATAGTGCGCCAATGTCGTGAAGTCGGTCGTCGTCGTGGGTCCTGCTCGATAGAGCCCAGTCGTTGTGGCTCTCGGGAAAAGGTGCTCACCCTTATGCGTCCCAAGGGCGCTACGCAGCGCACTGGCGATATTGAACAGTGTCTTTGACGCGGCGTCATTGGTGGCGGTGCCGAGCACCCGAGTCCGGAGGCGATCGCTGGTCACGGCCTCGCCGGGGTGCAATGCCAAGTAGGCCAGCAACTCAGTAGCCCGGCGAATCCGTTTGGGGTCAATCGGTGATCCTTGGTGGTCGATCCTTGGTTCGTTGCCGAGTAATCGCACCACAATAGTGGGCTCGGCTCCTTGCACTTTGGTTGCGTTCTCGTGCGCAACAGCGTCAGTGGAGATGACCCTGGGCGATGCGACGTATTCGGTGACGATGTTGTTGGGGACGATGTGTTGTTCGGATTCCTCAGCGGGCGGTGCGTGCACGAGGAGCGCCGAGGGAAAGGAGAAATCAAGGTCCAAAAGGGAGACCACGCCGTCGTCAATGCGGATAACGCTCCGCGCGTCACTCAGCACCGTTGCCCATCGCTCAGCCTCGCCGAGTGGGGCCCTCGTGCCAATCAAGAGGGCGTCGTCGGACAGATCATCGAATGGTGCATTTTCGGTCCAACGTCGTGTCATCGATCCCCATCCCCATGACGATTGAAGGGCGAGACCTTGTTCGATGAGATCACCGGCACCGTTTCCAGCAATCCCCGCAGTACACCCTGGTGGCACGACGAGATTCCACGACGTCTCGTCGTGGTCGCCGAGGGGCAACAAGATTCCGGGGGCGTGATCCACGAAGGGTGCATCAGCCACGAGATCGATCGCCGGCGCACTCCAGATGCGCTGGGCTCCTTCAAACAACATCGCGCCACGGTGGTTGAGGGCCAAGAGTCCAGGGCCACGAAGAACGCCATCGGCTTCAGCCAGCCACAGGGCTTGTTCAGCCATGGAGGTGAGGGGAACATTTTTTACCCGCAGACTTGCGAGGTCTCGATTGATCTCTTCGTCGATTCCGAAATCAAAATGGTCTGCATTGAGTCGGCGTCGGCGAGCGAAGAGCCCTAATGCGACGAGACTTCCACCCACGCCGGTGGCGATCAGCACCGCTTCTCCGACAGGAAATCCGCCATTACGCACCATCGTGGTGGGACCACGAGATCGGCGATGGTCAATCGTGGCGTGGTGAGCAGCAACCGGAACAGGAACAGGCGGAATCGGTTGAGCGATGGTCGGTGGCGTCAAACTGGGATCCGCCGGAACCGTCAGTTGCCAGCCCGGCAGAATGAGGGAGGGGTTGGTAAAGACCTCGCCGTTTTGCATCACCTTGCCGAGGTTGGCATTGGCAATCAGGGTCCACGCGTCGCCATCGCCATAGTGCGCCAGGGCAATGTCCCAAAGACAGTCTCCCGCCTGGACGGTGTACGTCACGGCAGCAACCGGTGTCGGGGCGGTCAACGCCGTAGCGCTGGCGATCTGGTGGTGAACGGCTGCCGGGTGGAATGCGTGCACCGCAGATGCCCCGCTCGTCGACGCGCTTGCAGCGGAACTGAGCGAAAGGATGAGCCCAGCGATCCCTAAGGCACTTCGTTCTAAGAGCGACAAGGTGCCCCTCGCCTCGAGGTCCCGGCGATGGACTCGACGCACGACATCAACGGCGATCTCGGCGACCCACCAGCACCAAATACTCCACGCCACCGCCACGGCAAGCGCGAAGAGGTGCCGAGGGATATGGATAATCAGCGCTAAGGGCGAGCCAAAGCGCAGGAGCAAGACCGTGGGAACGGCAAGTAAAAAAAGTACCGCCCCGAAAGCCAAGAATGGTGATCGGCGCGTCATCATGCGCCACCCACCACGATGGCGAAGGTCGTTGTGGCGACCGTTGATGGACCAGAAAGGGTGACAGAGCACGACGATCCATGCGCCGTGAGTGAAAGATTTGAAACCCCTGAGGTTTGCGTCGTTGATCCGTCGCAGGTCACCGAGAGGACGAGGGTGGACGCCCCGGTCCACGTTGCTGTGACAGAGCGTGCACTTCCTGCAGAGAAGAAGTACGTGGCTGAGATCACTGATGGACCTTGGAGCCAACCCACTTCGCGCTGACTGGTCGTTGTCGTGGGGGTGACGGTGGCGACGGAAACCAAGGGGGGAGTCGTGGGCTGGGTGGTCGTGGGTTGTGTGGCCGTTGATTGGCTGGTTGTGGAAACACCGGGCGAGGTGAACAGTGACATTGTCGACGGCCCCTTGGATGCCGGAGCACGTTGGGCCTGCGCGTTCGTGATGGGAGCAACGGGTGAGGCCAGGTTCAGCGGTGCAGAACGAGGCGCACTCTTGGTCGTCACTTCGCCGTGAGGGAGTTGAGTGCCGCCGTGGAAAGGGGCGGGTGACGCAGCGGTGAGCGACGGAGCTGATGAGCCGTTGCCGATGACCAGTAGTCCCACAATGAGGGCGAGGGACGCGGCGAGCAGCGCCCAGCGAGTGGTCGAAATGAGCCGCGATGGGGCGACATTGGGCGATGCGTTCACGCTCATTTGGGCACGATACGCCGAATCACTCCAAAATCCTCCGCGCCACGTCGCGGCTTGCTCCCGCAAGGCGTTTGGGGGACAAGCCCGTCATCGTGGCCAGTTCGCGGTAGGTCATCCCCAAGACCTCCTTGCCGTAGAGCGCGGTTGCTCCCACGGGGTCGAGGTTGGCCCTGTTCGCCAAAATGAGCGAGCCAATCTCGTCGCAGGCACTAGGTCCGTCGCTGCGCACATCGTTGAGGAGTTCGGTGGTGGTCTCATCGAAGGTGGCGTCGAGCGATTGTCGTTCGGCCATCATGCGTCGCCGCATCCGACAGCGCAGCGCATTAAGGAGGTCAGGTGCGGCAAAGGGGCGCTCTTGACCACCCCACTCCATCATGAGTTCGTAACAAGCAGTAACGAGATCGGCCAGGAAGGCCGATGGGTCAGTATCGCTGCCGGCCCCCCACCTGAGTTTGCGCGCCACGGAAACAATCCCCGGCAAAAGAGTCTGAAGCAAAGTGCGGGCGTAGAGCGGATCTTGGGGTACAGCGAGCAGGAGATCGGCGACCACTTGAGACCGCTCTCGTTGGCTGAGCGGGCTTGCTGGCTCTAAGAGAGCGATGATGTCTCGTAAGTCGTAGATGAGGCGGCCCGCCAGTGGTTTCGAGCGAGCAGCAATCTCCTTCGCTGCTCGCCGCGAAGCGGGAGAGCGGCTTACCGAGGTCCACTCGATACGGAGTTGGTCGAGCTGATGGTGATGAAGTGTGGTCATGGCCACAGAGTGACGACCGCACCTCCCCACAGCCCTCCCCCCTTTCTGCCCCTTTTTTCTGGAGATCGGTCACCAGATGGGGGAGGGGCAGGTTAGGGTGGGGAGGTGAACATCGAAGAGTTTTACGTGCAAGATGAGCGACGCCGAGCTTCTCGGGAGATTGAGTTTGGGCGTGACTGGCGAGATACCAAGAACGTTCGTTATGAACTGAGTTGGGTCGAAGATACCGGTGAGGTCTACCTCATGAGGGAGCCTGTCCCTGGGGCCTACGAAGACCCCTTCGGCGACATCATCGTCGACAAAGAAGACCTTGATGGTCTCGTTGTCTCACTCCTGGGCGTCGTAACATCTCATGAGCGCCTCGAAGAAGTGTTGGTCGGCTGGCCTGAGGCCATGGCGGGACCCGAAGGTGTTGAGTGGCTTGCCGCAACGTTGCGTGCCGCAGGCGTCGTTAAGGCTTAGGCCAACGAGGCGGGGCTTGGCAGGCCCAGCAACTGAGCGATAAATTGCGTCGCCAAGTTATTGGTGTCCATATCCGTGTCTTCCGGCATTTGGCCGTAGCTTACGAGCAAGTCTGTTAGCCGGCTCATAATGACCGCAAAGCGGAATCCAGCGAAGACTTCATACCAAAAGAGATCGCCCACTTTGCGACCGAGGCGCTCTTCATAGCGAGCAATCGTTGCATCATGATCGCCAAAGCCAGGAGGGCGAGCAACGCCGAGGCCCTCTGAGAACTGACGGTCGAAGTAGAGCCACCAGCCCAGATCCAACTCGGGAGGTCCCACCGTTGCCATTTCCCAGTCCAACACCGCAGCGGGAGCAAAGTCCTTCCAAATCATGTTGCCGATACGACTGTCACCCCAGGACAGGACGAGGTCACCGTCGGGCGTTGGTTGATTTGCGACGAGCCACTCCCACGCTGCTTCCGCGGTGGGCTGTGGTCGACCCTCTGACGCAGAATCAAGGAATGCGCGGTAGTAGTTCATGTTGCGCTCAAGGCCAGGTGCACCGTACTTGTCATCAGCGAGTGCGCCAAGTCCAAGAGCCTTCCAGTCAAGCTTGTGAATGTCCGCTAAGGCGTCAATGCCGTTCCACCAAAGATTGGCTTGATCTTCTTCACTGGACTCCAAGAGCCACCCTTCCAAGGTGTACGGCAAATTGTCTGCGGGGATCAGACCATCGACATGATCCATCACGAAGAACGGCACGCCAAGAGTTTCGGGGTCGTCTTCATACCACCGCAGCGTTGGAACCGGCACCGTGGGCTGGTCTTGAAGAGCGTTCATGACCCGATACTGCAAGGTAAAGTCCGCATCTAAGAACAAGGTGTGACGAGTCGGGTGCACGCGCAGCACCAGGCGGTGCTCGCTGCGCTCACCGTCTTCGCTCCAGGTGGCGGTGAGCAGAATCGTCTCGTTGGAAAACCCTGATGACGTCGGGGCATGGAGATCGGTGATGACCGGGTCGGCGGATTCGCCCAGTGTTTTCCTGAGCCACGCGGTCAGCGAGGTATGGAGGGCTTCAGGGTCACGTTCGGTAAGTTCAGGCACGGCACGAGACTAGAGCGATTTGGCTAGGGTTTCCACATGGAACTGATTCTCGATCTCGATGAGGCAATTGTGAAGTTAGCCAACCCTCAAGAATTTGCCCGATTCCAAGTCACCGTGGCCGTTCCCGATGGCGCATCTCCGGCGACCCACGATCACCGTTTAGGCGACGTGGTCTCGGCCCGCAATATCGGCGTGGTCAGCGACGACGGTGATGTCTATGTGGACCCGGCGATTCTTCGCTTTTTGTCAGCGGGGGAGGTGGATGAGGACTGGGAGCATGGCTTTGCCTCAATGCTTGCCGTTGCCGATAGTTCAGGATGGCTCGATCACCAAGGGCGCATTCAAGCCCATGTGGTCTGGCCAAAGGCCTAAGAGTACCCAAGGGCCCTCCGAGTCGCTAGATTCGAGGGTGCGCGAAGAGTCAAGCGACCAACCAAACAAGGGGGAACCGTGGCAGTCAAGAGTTACGACAAATTATTTATCGGTGGCGAATGGGTAGCACCTGAACGTTCAGCAACCATCGAAGTGGTCTCTCCCTATACCGAAGAAGTGATCGCCAGCGTGCCTGATGGCACCGTCGGCGATATCAATCGAGCCGTCGCCGCGGCACGTGAAGCCTTTGATCGCGGGCCCTGGCCTCGCATGGCCATGGCTGAGCGTGCACAAATACTGGCAAAAGTGGGCCAACGCCTCGGAGAAGAACTCCCTGCGCTCGCTGAGATCATCACCCAAGAAATGGGAACGCCCATTCTCTTTAGCCAGCTCGCCCAAGTAGGTGCACCCATGATGATCTTCAATTACTTCGCCGAACTTGGGGGAAGCTATGCGACCGATGCGGTACGCACCGGCATCTTGAGCCCCGAAGTCCTCGTGACCAAAGAGCCGGTTGGCGTGGTGGGCGCGATTGCCCCCTGGAACGTTCCCTTGTTCTTGGCTGCCGCCAAATTGGCACCAGCGCTGCTTGCCGGCTGCACCGTTGTGTTCAAGCCAGCGCCTGAAACCCCTCTTGATGCATTTCGCCTGGCTGAGATCTTTGCCGAGTGTGGCCTTCCGAAGGGTGTCCTTTCGATCGTCCCCGCCGGACGTGAAGTCTCAGAGCGTTTGGTGAGTCACCCTGATGTCGACAAGATCTCGTTCACCGGTTCAACAGTGGCCGGTCGCAAGATTGCCTCAATCTGTGGCGAGCAGTTAAAGCGCTGCACCTTAGAACTTGGTGGAAAGTCAGCCGCGATTTTGCTCGATGACGTTGATCTCGGCGTCACGATACCGATGTTGATGCCCAACGCCTTGATGAATAATGGCCAGGCGTGTATCGCCCAAACGCGAATCCTGGCCCCACGAGCTCGCTACGACGAAGTCGTTGACGCCATCTGTGAGAGCGTGCGTAATGAGTGGCACGAAGGTGACCCCATGGATATGGGGACTGCAGTTGGTCCCCTGGTCGCGGCTCGCCAGCGTGACCGCGTGGAAAGCTACATCGCAAAGGGCAAGGACGAAGGTGCGATCGCCAAGATCGGTGGGAACAAGAGTTCTCAGCCTCATGGCTGGTTTGTGGAGCCCACGATTTTTTCAAACGTGGACAATAAGATGACCATCGCCCAAGAAGAGATCTTCGGTCCGGTGCTCGTGGTGATCCCTTACGACGGTGACGATGACGCCGTCTCTATCGCCAACGATTCCGACTATGGATTGTGCGGATCGGTCTTTAGCGCTGACAATGAGCGGGGCCTTGGGATTGCCCGTCAAGTGCGAACGGGAACCTACATGCTCAATTCGGCAACGCCAATTGACTTCGCCTCGCCGTTTGGTGGCTACAAGGCTTCGGGTATTGGGCGAGAGTTCGGCCCAGAAGGACTCGAAAGCTTCCTTGAGACCAAGTCGATTAACTTGCCGGCGGGCTATACCCCATCGCTCTAAGCGAGTCTCCTATCACGAGCGCAACGAACCAAAGGTTCGAAAGCCAGCAAGTCCTAGATCCAGACAGTTCACGAAGCGGTGAACAAATTGGTTACGTCGCAGGACTTGACGGCCTGCGCGCCTTGGCGGTTCTGAGCGTGATGCTGTATCACGCGGGAGTGAGTTGGCTCCCTGCTGGGTTTCTCGGGGTAGATCTGTTCTTCGTTTTGTCGGGCTTTTTGATCACCACGTTGCTGATCCAAGAATTTCGTCATCGAACAACGATCAAGCTTGGTGAGTTCTGGGCCCGGCGCGCACGGCGACTTCTCCCGGCGCTCTTTCTTGTCGTCATCTTCTGTTCACTAGTTGTTTGGGTTGTCACTCGTGCGGGAACCTATCCGTCGTTTGAGTCGGACTCATTTTCGGCACTGTTCTACGTATCGAACTGGCATTTCATCGCTGACGGTAACAACTACTTTCTTGCGAACTCTGCGCCATCGCTTTTGACCCATACCTGGAGTTTGGCGATCGAAGAGCAGTTCTACATCCTGTGGCCGGTTGTGCTCCTTGTGTTGTGGAAGTGTGGGCGAGGGCTGCGCACCACGATCGCGTTGACCGCAGGCGGAGCCCTGGCATCAACGGCCTGGATGGCCTATCTCTACCACCACGGAGCGAGTCTGGATCGCCTGTATTACGGAACCGATACCCATTCGCAGTGCTTGATGGTGGGGGCCACCGTGGCCGTTGGTCTGGTGCTCATCCGGCACCGATCCCAGGTGGCGATCAGTGACTCGTCAGCGGACGTATCTACCCAGGAGCCATCTCCTGGGGTCCTTACCTCCCAACAGGCTCGACAGAGAGCATTTGTCGCTGGGAGTGCGGGTCTGGTTGTCCTGGTGGCCTGCTGGTTCTTCGCGTCATGGTCCGGATCGTTTCTCTATAACGGTGGCTTTCTTGTCGTGGCGTTGAGTGCAGCGCTGGTCATTGTTTCGCTGATGCTTCACCCGGTCAGTCCTTTGGCCAAGGTGCTCTCGACACCAAGTCTGGTCTTCATCGGTCGAATCTCCTACGGGCTCTATCTCTGGCACTTCCCGATCTTTCAGGTGCTCTCTTTCGATCGGATGGGTTTTGGTGGGATTGAGCTCCTGTTGCTTCGCTTTAGCGTCACTTTTCTGGCAGCGATTGCCTCGTTTTATCTTCTCGAACGACCTATTCGCCATACGCGTTCGTTGCCAGGATGGAAGACCCCGGCGGTGATGGCGTTAGGCCTTTGTATTGTCGTGGCGACGGTCGTCGGAGCTACCCACGCCTCGGCGAGTTCATCAGCCGATACGAGTCAGATTCAACAAGAAAATGGCGCCGTGGTTCCTTCCACCCATCAGCCGATCCGCATCATGTTTGTCGGCGACTCTGTTTCGTTCACCCTTGGCGGGGCATTATTGGATCCTCTCTATCTCAGCAAGTACAACGCGACGGTTCTCGATGCAGCCGTCTTTGCTTGTGGGGTGATGCCGTACATGCTGGCGAAACGGTTCGTCTCGGTAGATCACGTCCCTTGGTGTACCAACGAACAGGTGCAGGCACCGAGCCAGACGGTCTATGGAAGATACGCCCATTATATGAAAACCTTTCGCCCAAATATCGTTGTCGTGTTATCAGGCCGATGGGAAACAGTTGATGAAGTCGTCAATGGTACGAATGAAAATATTCGCCAACCCAAATTTCAACAACAAGTTCGCGCGGGACTTAAGCGTCTCATCACGATGTCAAAAACCCACGGGGCGCGAGCGGTACTCTACTCATTTCCGTGTATCTGGGGTGGAAGTGCGGTGCCGATTGGAAACGAAACTGCCAGTGAGATTAACAAGCGGATCACGATCTATAACGGTCTCGTCGCTTCCGTTGCGAAACAAAACAGCTCCGACGCGTCATATTTCAATTTCGATAAGCTCGCCTGTCCGGGAGGACAGTTCCGTTGGTCACTTGACGGCACGGTTATCCGGAACCCCGACGGAGACCACATCAATGTGGGCGCAAGCAAGGTGCTTTCTCCTCGGCTCCTTCCGTATCTGGTGAAACAAGGAACATTGGCCAGGAACCATACAAACAAAACTGGGTGACGTTATTGAACGTTGTAGGGATTCGATTTTTGAAGTGACTTGCATTGACTTTGTAAGGTTGGAATCAACAAGTACTCAGGAACCCGGCTTGCTTCGCCGATCGTGGTCATCAGGGCGTTGAGACTGCCGTTGCCGGAGGTGGCATCGGCGGCGTAGGGGAGCGCTTTAAGGAGTTCACCTTGTGCGCGTTCGGCAATCGATGCTGCATCGGGGGCCGGGGTCGATGGTGTGATCGTATTGTAGAGAGCGATGGACTTGTTGACGTGCTGGCAGGCCTGCTTTGCCAGTGCCGTCGAGGTTCCCGATCCACAGGCAGCCCCGATGAGTGAACTGGCTCCAAGAAGAAGACTGGCTCCGGCAATGCGTATTAGTCGAGCCACTTCTCGGCGCTTTCGAGAAGAAAATGGCTGACGGTAGCGCAACGGTCGAAGACGTCGCAAAGGAGTTCCTCTCCTTTTAAGACTCGTGCTAACGACACTGGTCGGCGAGCAACGATGTTTAAGCGACGCTCGGGAGCGTCGGTGGCCGAAGCGAATGAGTCAATCGCCGAGACCTCCAAGGGCAACTCCATCTGGCCGATCCCCGCCAAGTCAATGGCCAAGCGTAAAAGATCAGGTCCTTGCGGCAGTGGTGGCAGTGGCGGGAGCGCCCAGGTGAAGGTCAGGGGAAAGTGAAAGTCGTCAGGAGGCTCTTCTTCGTCGCCGAGACCGATCAGCGCATCTTCAAAACTCAACAATACTCGTGGGTCGACGTCGAGGGCGAGGTGCAGATCAAGGGGCCCGCCACAGCCGTCTTCGGGGTGAAGATCGACTTCCCACACCTGGCGTAGTGAGTAGGTCTCGACGAAATGACGCTCATCATGGACGTGGAAGCCATGATCAACGCTGTGATCCTTGAGTTCAGCGACATATCCTGCGACGTCGATTGCGGCCATACTCCGAGACTAGTGGGGCCATTGAGGCATGCGGGCTTGTTAGGTTGGAATCATGGATTCTGTCGTGCTCGCCCAGACCCTCCGCCAAACTGCTGGCGCAGTTTTTGACGCGTTAGCCGCCTTTGAGGGCCGTGGTGCATCGGGCCAACGTGACGGTCAGTATTCATTAGATCTCGTGGCCGACGATGCCGCATGTGCTGTTCTTTTAGGAGCGGGCTTGGGAGTGTTCTCAGAAGAGTCAGGGCGAAGGGGCGGGGACGACATCATCGTTGTCGTCGACCCCGTCGACGGATCGACCAACTGTGATCGGGGCGTGCCCTTTTATTCGATCTCGCTCTGCGCACTTGATGCATCAGGGCCTTATGTCTCATTAGTTGAAAATCTGGCCACTCGTGACGTTTTTGAAGCCATTCGTGGTCGAGGGGCAACAAAGAACGGCAAAGCGATTCGCACTTCGGGGGCCACCACCACACGAGGTGCGGTGATCGCTGCGAACGGAATGCTCAGTGGTCGACCCCCATGGGGTCAGGTTCGGACCATGGGATCCTCGGCACTTGAGTTGTGCCTTGTGGCGGATGGCTCCCTCGATGGCTATACCCAAGTCTCGGGCGCAGCGATTCATCCGTGGGACTATCTTGCTGGCCTTCAGATCGTTCAAGAAGCCGGGGGAGCCGTGCGATCGATTGATGGTGAAGAACTCATCATTGTTGAAAATGTTCCTCGGAGACCCTTGGTGGGAGCAACCCAAGTGTTGGCCGATCAACTTCTTGACGACCTTGAAGGACTTGGCTGACAAGGAGGAGCTTTCTGTCGCCTACGCTGGGGAAGTTGTCGGGCGCTTAGCTCAGTTGGTTAGAGCAGCTGGCTTACATCCAGCAGGTCGGGGGTTCGAGTCCCTCAGCGCCCACGTCACCACCCGCTCAACTTAATTCGAGTAACTCGAGTGGGTGCTTAGGAACGAATGTTCGGGATTTCTCGCCAGTTCGAGATCTTTCTTCGAACTGTGGAAGGGTAGGGGTATCCAAGGACAAGATATTGGCCGAATCGAGGCTTTAAGATCATGGCGCTTAGAGAAACTCGGTTGAGACTCGTTTTGAGCGTTGACGGTCGATATTGGATGAGTCGTCGTTACTTTCGGCTTGTCTCTGGTTTGGTACTTGCATCTTCCTCGATGCTAATGCTGGGAGCCTGTTTGCCCGCACCTCCACCTGTGCCACCGATACCGACAACAACGACAACAACGACAACAACAGTAGCTCCGGCCGTTCCATCCGCCCCCGTTATCACAGCTGCCACCCCTGGAAACGCGCAAGCCTCGATTACGTGGATGAACGGGGCCACGAATGGATCGAACGTTCTGGGTTACAAGATCTATGTCACGAGCGGTCAAACGCTGGTTCAAACCAAGCTTAATTGTACGGGGTCACCTTGTACGGTGGCAGGCTTAGCGAACAGCACCGCGTACACGTTCCAAGTTTCTGAGGTCAACGGCATTGGAGAAGGACAACGTTCTGCAATTTCGCTGATCGTCACTCCTGGAGATCCGGGTGCCCCGCAGATAACGGCTGCCACTCCTGGAAACGCGCAAGCCACGATTGCATGGATGGATGGAGCATCAAATGGCTCGGCCATACAGACCTACAAAATATATGCCTACATCGGCCAAACACTGAGTCAGACTAAATCCGACTGCACAGGATCTCCGTGTACGGTCAATGGATTAGCAAACAACACGACCTACACTTTTCAAATATCCGCTGTCAATGATGTTGGTGAAGGCCCTCACTCCACATCGTCGCCTATGGTGTCGCCTGGGTTCCTCCCAGCTCCTTCAGCATTCGTTGCATCGTCGCAGTCCGGTCAAGCGATGCTGACCTGGGCGGCCCCAACGTCACCCGGATCCTCTCCGGTGACCGGCTATTCAGTTTCTTCCGTTCCGGTGGTCGCTCCCCCTTCTGGGTGCACCATGACGACGAACCTCACGTGCACGTTCTCAGGACTTACCAATGGGGTGGTCTATTCCTTCTCCGTGGAGGCACAGAATGTACTTGGCCCAGGAGCGTTCGCTCACGTTTCCGCAAGACCAAATCCGACCCCACCGACGTCGGCAAAGGTTGAGCTTTGGGGGGATTCGCTGAGTTTTCAATCCAATCCCTATCTCAAACAGATTTTGGCCGCACAAAACGGTGTGCTCCCGATCACGACTTACGGCTACCCGGGTACGGCACTGTGCGATTGGTTATCTCAAATCCAAACAGTAACCCAAGGCGCGTCAGCAAATGATGTGGTTGTCTTGGAGTTCGCCGGCAATGCGATGACCCCATGCATCACTGCAGCAGGAGCGAAGGGGTACAGCGCGACGATTGCTCAATATGAGTCAGATTTACGAGCAACAATCACAACAATGCTGGCCAACGGAGTCGGGCATATCATCGTCGTCGGCATTCCGGCAACCGGGCCTCCGGGGGGTAGTCAAACGTTTGAGCCTGCACTGAATGTGATGTACCAATCAACAGTAGCGAGTTTTAACAACGCACGGGTGACGTACGTCGTTAGTGGCACCCAGATCGATGATCCGATCACGGGTGACTTTACGATGTACCGAGCGTGTCTTCCCTATGAGATCTTGAAGAGTCTTTGCACCGGGCCGATGATAAGTGGTGTGCAGACAAACATTGTCCGCAATCCCGACGGCGTCCATTTCTGCGTGAGTAGTAGTGACTATCCCTTTGCGTGCCTCACCTGGTCATCAGGAGCCTGGCGATTCGCCAGTGCAATGGCTACCGCTGTCGAGGGAGTACTCGGCCTCCCTGACCTTGGGCCTTCGTCGCAATAAGGTCCGGTCTAAAAATAAAATTCTGGTTCTTACGAATCGTGGATGACGACGCCACGGATGTTTCGTCCGGCAACCAAGTCATCGACCGCCACGTTGATATCGTCCAGTGAATACTTTCGGGTGATTAACTCATCGAGCTTCAGCTTTCCCGCACGGTAAAGGTCGATCTGTCGCAGGATATCTACCGGGGGGCTGCACATTCCGAACAGAGCCCCACGGATTGTTTTCTGCATACCCGCCAACATCAACAGGTGAACAGGGATTCCAGGAGGCTCGCTGATGGCGGCCATCCCGGTTACGACAACGGTTCCGCCTTTGGCAATGGCGTCGAATGCTTCGCCGACGTCAACATTTGTTGGACTCCCCATGCACAGAATTGCTGACTCGGCACCTTGGCCGTCAGAGATTGACTGAACGAAGTCAGTGGCTTCGGCGAGATCGGCGAAGGCGTGCGTTGCACCAAGCTGCAGGGCGGTCTCTCGTTTAAAGAGCACTGGATCAACGGCAATTACGGTGGCGGCACCAGCCAGCGAAGCTCCTTGAACTGCGCTCATGCCGACGCCTCCAACGCCAACCACCAAAACATTATCTCCGGGTCGCACTTCTGCTGCGTTAATGGCCGATCCCACGCCGGTCCCCACACCACAGCCGAGCAAGCAGAGTGTTTCGAGTGGGAGATCTTCCGGGACTTTCACGAGAGAGTTCTCTGACACCACCGCATACTGCGAGAACGTAGAGATCAAGAGAAACTGATGGAGGTCTTCGCCATCGACGTGCATACGATAATTTCCGTCGGGGAATGGTCCATTTTGGAGATGAGCCCCAAGTTGGCAAAGGTTGGTGCGCCCTTGAGCGCAGTAGCGACAACGACCACAACTCGGGATAAACGAGGCCACGACATGATCTCCAGGACGAAGTCCAGCTACTCCCGGTCCTACTTCTTCGATAATTCCCGCTCCTTCGTGGCCGGCGCACATCGGCAACGGACCGGCATGGCTGCCATCAAGAAAGTGAAGATCGCTGTGACACAGCCCACTGGCGACGTAGCGAATCAGTACCTCATGGTCTCGAGGTGAATCAATGTCCACGTCGACCACCTCATAGCGACCTGGACTTTCACGTAGAACTGCAGCTCGTGCCTTCATTGATCCCCCTCGCTTGGCGTTACCTTCCCCCTGGAAATGTAACACCATGACTTGCGGAGAGCCGGCTGCCCGGCCCCCGAATCTCGCCTTCTCGTTGTCAGCTCACAACGGCAAGAGCATTCCGCTGGTTACCAGGTGTTCTCCAGGGGCGAAGGTCGTTAGTCCAAGACTGCGCTGGCCACCGCTTCGCTCAATGCTCGATCATCACCCCATGAGAGTTGCAGTGCTTTCGCTCGGCGGAAATACAACTGGATGTCAAAATCAACGGTGAAGCCGATTCCACCAAAGATCTGCTGTGCCGTAGCGGTCAGGTCTCGGAACGTCCGACAGGCAAACAGTTTGGCCATGGGGGCGAGTTTGTTAATCGGATTACCAACTGACGACGCCCATGCCGCTTCGTGAACGAGTTGCTCGGCTCCATCGATGGCTGTTTGCGCATCGGCCATGTAGTGCGAAAGTGATTGGAATGAGCCAATGGGCTTATCAAACTGTTGTCGATCTTTTGAGTACTGCACGGTAATCTCTTGGGCATAGTGAGCGGCCCCCACGGCAAAGGCCGCAGAGAGCACCCAGACTTCTTCTAAGACTTTGCTCCAGACTTTCCACCCGGACCCTGTTTCGCCAAGGCGGTCAGCGTCAGTGACCACCACGTTGTCAAAGTGCACGTCGTACTGTGCGTCAGAGGCGATCGTAAACTTCTGCTCGAGGCGCACGCCGGTGGCTTTGGGGTCAACAAGGAACAGGTCGATATCCGTTGGCGCATTTCCCGTGCGAGCAAGCACAATAAGTTGATCGGCCGAAGAGGCAAATGCAACATGACGTTTCGTGCCAGTAAGTGTGTATCCCTCGGCATTTGGTGTGGCCATCATTTGGACGCCACGAGCGCTTGAGCCATTCTCGGGCTCGAGCCACGCCACTGAGAAAATGGTCGACCCAGTGGCGATCCCCGGCAGCCACTGAGCGGCTTGCTCATCGCTCCCCGCTCGAGCGAGCAGACCCCCGCCGATGACCGCGCTGACGAGGTGAGGCGTCGGCGTCAAGAGTCGCCCCAGTTCTTCATAGAGGGCAACCCCTTCGATCAGGGACATCCCTGAACCGCCGTAGTTTTCAGGAAGCATAAGACCGATGACATCGAGCTCACCGAGCTTGGCCCAGAGTTCGGTTGAATAACCTCGGGGATCGTCTTCAAGGTCTCGCACAGCGGTAAGGGGTGCTTCGGCGTCAAAGAGATCCCGCAGGGTCTCTTTGAGCATGGTCTGTTCGCTACTGAATTCGAGGTCTAACACGGTAGTTTGGTCCTTGGGTTAAGGGCGCCACGCGTCGCCGCGCAAGAGCCAGGGATTGTCATTTTCGGTTTTCGGAAGAGCGATACGCGCAGCGGCACTGGTCTTGAGTTCTCCGTCAACGGTCAACACCACCGTTAATTCGACCCAGCCACACCCGTCATCTCCATCAATGACATCAGTAACGGTGCCCTCAAGATGCATCGTGTCGCCGGGGAACACCGAGCCTTTCATGGTGAACTTCACTCGGCCTAGTCGACCTTTCGGTCCGGTCCAGTCAGTGAGGTAGCGCTCGAACCATGCGGCTTGGTTCGGTGTGTTGATGAAAATGTCACGCGTCCCGTTGCGGTGTTGAGCAAAGTCTTTGTCGTGGTGCATCGGTCGCCAGTCACGCGATGCCATCGCTCCGAGCACCACCGTGGTTGCCGTCACGTCGTACTCAAAGACGGGCAGCGTTTGGCCGATCGTGCTATCAAAAAGGAAGAGTTGGGAAGCGGTCATTTTCACGCCTCTCGCTTGTAGCCGAAGCCGGTGTAGGACTCAATACCCACCAAGTCACCGTGTTGATTTTCGTAGACCACCTCAATCACCCAGAAGCGGCCAGTTCCAAGTTTGGTGGTCTTCACCTCAGAGATACTTATGAGCCGTTGAAAGGTGCTGAGGACGTCGCCAAGACGCACCGGCTCATGAAAGATAATTGTGTTATCCGTCATGATTGCTTCGGGAAGTTGGAACAGCGCCTTGAGGTCAAAATGAACCTGAAGAGGGAGTGCTTCTTGTTCTCGACCCGGGGCCCATGAGTGGGGGCGGAACCAGACTGAAATCATGCTGGGTGGGGCGATGACGCCACCGGCGAGTTCTTGAGCAAGCTCAGGATCCCAAAAGAGCGGGTTGCCGTTTTCAACCGACGCCAGTGAGGTCCAGATATACCCCTGCTCAACGGGGAACTCGCCAACCGAGCGATACTGCTCGACGTCAAGTAGTGCGGTTGCGGTGGCCAAGGTGTCGCCCTTGTGCTCGGCGAGGAGATCGGTGACCAACGGTGGCAGCGGCGTGAAATCGCTCATGCGATTACTCCTTGGGTACGCCAACGGGCGATGACGTCAGCATCCACCCCGGCTTCGTCCAAGATGGCGGCCGTTTGGGTCTCGGTCATGTCAGGAACGTTAATCACTTCTGTTGATCGAATCATGCCCGCCAAGACTGGCGCAAGTTGGCGGAAGGTGCCTTGCGTGGGGTGGTGTGCTTCCACGACCAAGCCTCGGGCTTTTACATGGGAGGTCTGGGGGATCTCGGCCACGGTCAAGACGGGCGCCACACAGGTATCGAGGCCATCGAGTCGCTCGAGCCACTCGTTCATGGTGGCCTGAGCGAAGGCATCAACGAAGGCATGACGAATCTCAGCCTGGCGAGAAGGGTCCATCTGGAACGCTGCGAACTCGTCAAGTCCCAATGCGTGACAAAGCGTGGCGAAGAATTTAGCTTCGATCGCCCCAACGGCGAGCCAGCGGGCATCGCTTGTTTGGTAGGTGGCGTAACACGCAAAGCCGCCGGTTAAGAGGTCATGACCCGGTCCAGGACGTGTGCCTAAAGCCAGGTGCTCGTCAAGGGTCAAGCTCATAAGCCATAACACGCCATCAGCGATCGCTACGTCGAGATAGCACCCCCGTTGCGTGCTCTGGCGGCCAACGAGAGCGGCACAGATCGACAGAGCAGCATGCATGCCGCCGCCAGCAGCGTCAGCAATGGTTGCACCCGGTAGCGGTGGCCCACCATCGCTTGTTGGCTCAGACGTGGCGAGATACCCGCCGAGGGCCAAGTAGTCAATATCGTGCCCGGCACTTTGGCTCAGGGGACCCTCTTGACCAAAACCGGAGGTCGAACAATAGATAAGGCCTGGATTTATTTCAGCGAGTGCTGAGTACCCAAGACCGAGCCGCTCGGTAACACCGGGCCGAAAGCTTTCGACCAGGACATCGGCGGTCTTTACTAATGAACGAAGTGCTTCCTTGCCGTCCTCGCTCTTGAGGTCGAAGGCGACTCGTTCCATTGAGCGGTGCCCTGAGTAGGCAAAGAAGGGAGGCGTAAGCAGCACACCGCCATCAGAAGGAACCGGGCCGACTTTGATGACCCGTGCGCCAAAGTCAGCCAGTAAACGGGTGGCTCGAGAAGCGGGTCCGACGCTTGAAAGATCAAGCACCGTGATGCCATCAAGCAGTGGAAGTGGCGGCATAGCAGTATCTACACCGACCGTTTCTTGCGACGTCATTACGAGGAAGTTAGAAGTTTTTCGGTAAACCAAGTTTGCGTCGAGCCAAAATGTTCTTTTGAATCTCGGACGACCCACCACCGATGGTGTCGATCACGGTGTACCGATAGGTCGACTCGGCGCGACCTTCCATCGGAGCGTCTTTGGTCTTCACGCGCAACTGTCCGCCCGCTCCAGCAATGTCCATCGACGCATTTGCCAATCTTTTGGACAATTCGGTCGTGAAGAGTTTGTATTCAGCCGCTTCGCAGGTCGGAGGAGACCCACCCTTCGAGGACTTGTACACAAAGTTCAATCCGAGGAGACGGGCAACTTCTGCTTCTGTAGCCAATTCAGCGACCTGATTTCGCACGAGGACGTCTTCCTTCAATGGTTCTCCATCACGAGTGGACTCCTTGACGTAGTCAACCAAGAGGTCCAAGCGTTGAGCCACGGGGGAGTAGGTGAACATGGTGAAGCGCTCAAGGTCGAGCGCTTCCGAGATGTACTGGAAGCCATGGTTCAACTCACCCACGACGTAGGCGTCAGGAACAAAGACATTTTCGAAGTAGACCTCATTGGTCCGCTCATCGCCCATGGTCCAGATCTTGTTAATCGTGATCCCAGGGTGATCAAGAGGAACGAGGAATAACGTGATGCCGTGGTGCTTGGCCGCCTCCGGATCGGTGCGTGCCCCCACCCAGTACCACTCGGCGAAGTGCGCTGAGGTCGTCCAGGTCTTCTGGCCGTTCAAGACCCAACCTTCGCCATCGCGTGTGGCTTTGAGTTGCATCGAGGCCGCGTCGCTTCCGGCGTTGGGCTCGGAGTAGCCCACGGCAAACTCAACTTCGTTTTTCAGAATTTTGGGAAGGAACTCTTGCTTCAGGAAATCCGAACCGTGGGCAATGATCGTCTTGCCGATAATGCCGACACCTTTACCTATCTGAGGTCCACCCCGACCGGCAAGTTGTTCGTTCAACAAGTACTCGTAGACGCCGTCTCCTTCTTGGCCGCCAAACTCTTTTGGCCACGTGATGCCGAGCCAACCCTTCTCGCCCAACTTGGCCATGAAGGCTCGTCGCTTTGGCGTGTCAACGATCTGCGCCATATTTTCTCGAGTGACATCAAAGACATCGATGTCATCATTTGCATCGAGGAAGGCCTCGACCTCTTTGAGAAACGTTTCTTGTTCGGGTGAGAATCTAAAGTCCATGCGCTTACCTTACCGAGACCAAGGCCGACGGGCCACTCTTTTGCTGATCTGGTGATTTAGGCCCAACTGAAGGGGATCTGTGGGGTCGGAGAAGTAGAGGTACCCCAGCTTTGCTGGGGAATCCTGGCTAGGTTGGCTCCATGGCATCAATTACCTTTTCTCATTGCGGGCTCTGCGTCAGCGATCTTAAGCAAGCAATCCGGTTTTACGCCGAGGGCCTCGGCTATGAGGTCGCCGAGCGCTTTGACGTGGACGACACCTTTGCCGGGACTCTGGAAGTGCCCAAAGGGGTCATTCTTGAGTCCCAGATGATTGTCAAGGACGGATCCAAGATTGAACTGCTTGGTTGGACCAATCCAAAAGCCTCGGGAACTCCGTTGGCGAGTCGCAGTCAGCTGGGCTTGACCCACCTCTCGTTCTACGTTGAAGACCTCCCGGCCGTTGAGGCGAAACTGCATTCTCTTGGTGGGAGCACAATCGAATCAACCAGGACTCATGTTGATATGGGGCAGACCACCTTGGATCTAGTCTTTTTGGCTGATCCTGATGGGAACCGTATCGAGTTGATGGAGACGTTGCCGAAGCCCTAATTCCTCTGGCCCGAGTATTCCCAGGTCCGAGGTGCATCCCCGCTACCGTTGGCGAGAGCAAAGGTCTCACAAAGGGGAAATCATGAACGTTCGATTTGTTAGCTAGAGAGCTACGCGGAGCCTGTTCGTCGCTGGAGTACTCGCCATAACGGTACTCGGCGTGAGTGCATGTGGATCGAGTTCTTCGTCGTCCACTGCGACAACCGCAGCGCCCACGACGATGGCGCCGAGCACGACAACGTCAGTGCCCTGTGGCACAAACCCGGGAACCGGGGCCCCGACCCCATTGTGCTGGAATCAAGATTTTTTGTCCCCGTCGAAGAATTTCCAGTGTTACTTCGGACCACAGACGCAGAACAATCCAACCGTTACGGTGTCGTGACGGTCATTTAACAAGCCCAGGACGGTTATGTTGAGCGTGAATGAGGGAATCGTCTACTCCTGCTCAGCGAGTACGACATGCAACGTTGGTAATGGGCCCGTTGGCATGCAGGTCATGCCGTATGGATCTTCGGTAACGACAAATGGCTACCTCTGTAAATCGGAAACTGCTGGAGTCACCTGTACCGTGCAATCGACGGGTAAAGGATTCCTTGTTTCGGATACTGGGGTTCAATCGATAGGGTAGCCAAGGATCACCGACCAAGCCCCGGGCTGTTTTGTCCGTCGTGAACATACTTGGTCCTGCTGATCCTCTCGGGACTCCCCGGACTACCATTGAGAGTGAAGCTCCGAAGGAGGAACTCTTGTGGTGTTGATTATTATCATTGTCGTCGTCGTCGTTCTGATCGCGATTCTCTTATGGGCATCGTTTAACGGTCTCGTTAAGAAGCGGAACAGGACCCAAGAAGCATGGTCGCAGATTGACGTCGAGTTAAAGCGCCGTCACGATCTAATCCCGAACTTGGTCTCCACTGTTCAGGGCTATGCCACCCACGAGCAAGGCACCTTTGAAGCGGTCACGAAGGCGCGAGCTGACGCGGTCTCTGCGGGATCAACTGGCGATCCCGATAAAATTGGCCAAGCCGAGACGGCATTGTCTGGTTCGTTACGCTCGCTCTTTGCAGTTGCTGAGAATTATCCCCAACTTCGAGCGGTCGAGAGCTTTGTTCAGCTACAAGAGACCCTCACGGCAACGGAAGACAAGATCGAGTTTGCTCGTCGCTACTACAACGGCAGTGCCCGAGACTATGACACCGCATTACAAACATTCCCGCGCAACATCATCGCTGGAATGTTTCACTTCACGGCTGTGGCGTATTTCGAAGCTGATGCAGCAGATCGAGCTGTGCCGAACGTCACGTTCCCAGGAAGTGGAAGCGCGGGAACGACGCCTTCGGGACCACCTCCGGCCACTGATTCAAGTGGACCGCCTCCAGCGCACTAAACCCTTCGCTCGACGTCCTCGAACGAGAGGTCGGTTAGATCGATTGGCCTGAGGCAATGGCCTCAAGGCGAGCAATGCGCTCATCTAAGGGAGGGTGCGTGTCGAAGAGGCGGTGGAACCAGGTCTCGTGGTGTTGAAGCGGATCGTCAATACACATGGCGGCCACAGAGTGATTCATCCCTTTGAAGGGAACATCGTTCTGCTGAAGTTTCTTTAACGCGCTGATAAGCCCGGCAGGGTTCCTCGTGAGCTCGACACCGCTGGCGTCAGCAAGGGACTCGCGACGGCGAGAAAGGGCCAAGCGAATAAGCGGGCCGAAGATAAAGCCGACGGCAGCCAGCAGTGCACCAGCGACGAAGAAAATGATCCCTGCATTGCCGTTGTTGTTCTCGTCGTTCCCCATCGATGAGAACAAAGCGCTACGCCAAAGCACACTTGCGAGAAGCGCAGCCATGCCGATCAAGGTGCCCACGATGAGAAGAAGGCGGATGTCGTGGTTCTTGATGTGACTCATCTCGTGGCTGATCACACCTTCGAGTTCTTCTCGATTCATAATGTCCAAGAGTCCCGTGGTGAAGGTGATTGCTGCATGCTCGGGGTTCATGCCCGTGGCGAAGGCATTGGGTGACGGGTCGTTGATGACGTAGACCTCAGGCTTTGGGATTCCTTCGCCGATGGCTAAGGCCTCGACGATGTTGTGAATTTGTTGGTAGTGATGAGGATCGGCGGGGATGGCTCCAGTGACTTTGAGCACGAGGCGTGTGCCTGAACTGAAGGAGTACAACACTCCGCCGAGTGCCAACAGCGCGCAGAGACCCATGCCGCTGTAGACCGGGGCCCAGCCGTAGTGAACGGGCGGGGAGTACTGCTGGTATTGCCCGTAGTGATAGCGATTCGTGGTGCCGTGATAAAACGCCTTAAAAAGAAGACCACCGAGCGCGCCAATGGCGAGCCAGATGATGAAGAAGACACCGATAAAGAAAATGCTTCGTCGTTTGTTCCGGGCAATTTCGCTGTACATAGGCCCCAAGCCTAGATCAGGGAGCCCGCGAGATTCGAGCGCCCTCTTTAGGGCTTTCGATCTGCGAGGTCGTCAACCTCTAGTCTTTGCTTGAGCGTTCAACCGAGAGAGGTTCCGTCATGGATTACGTCAACTTAGGAAAAAGCGGGCTGCGCGTGTCAAGGGTTTGTCTTGGGACGATGAGTTTCGGCGAGGGTGATGCCACTCGACCTTGGGTCGTTTCCAACGACCTGGCCGATGACATTTTTCGAACCGCCGTCGAAGCAGGCATCATTTTTATCGATACTGCCGACATTTACGCCAACGGTCTCAGCGAAGAAGTGACCGGCAGGCTGGCCAGGAAATACTTCGCTCGCGACGAACTTGTCTTGGCCACCAAAGTCTTCTTGCCGATGACACCAGGGCCCAACGGTGGGGGCCTTTCGGCAAAGCACATCCATGCAGCGATTGATGCGTCGCTCAAACGTCTTGACGTTGAGTATGTCGACCTCTACCAAATTCACCGCTACGACGTC
>Ga0164297_10000774_pt1 | contig 37349 bp, 28 predicted proteins | sample GEODES058metaG_FD_113539 | JGI IMG/M metagenome (GOLD analysis project Ga0164297, IMG submission 113539) | Dystrophic lake water microbial communities from Trout Bog Lake, Wisconsin, USA - GEODES058 metaG | ecosystem: Environmental > Aquatic > Freshwater > Lake | place: USA: Trout Bog Lake... | reverse complement strand
CCCAAAGCAAAAATAAACCGATTTAAGGGCACGCGCCGGCGCGCATCAATGGCGGCAAATAAATTGCGCACCGATGTCACTCCAAAGCCTTCAACATCTTTCAATTTTTTAAGCGCAGCACGATCACGCGCTTCAAGCGTAAAAATATCAGCTGGGGTTTTAATACGCCCCTGTGCATAAAAGAGTTCGATCTGCTTATCGCCCAATCCCTCGATATCAAAGGCATTGCGCGAGCAAAAATGTTTCAGCCGCTCCACCGCCTGCGCAGCACACACCAATCCACCCGTGCAGCGACGCACCGCATCAGGCACACCCTTCTCATCAAGTTCGCGCAGCGCTGCTGAACCACAGACCGGACAATGCGTGGGAAAATGATAGGGCTTGGCAGTGTTTGGACGATGCGCCATCACCACTTCAACAATTTGCGGGATCACATCACCTGCACGCTGCACCACAACAGTATCGCCAATGCGAATATCTTTGCGCGCAATTTCATCTTCATTATGCAATGTTGCATTTGACACGACAACACCGCCAACAGTGACAGGTTCTAATTTTGCAACGGGCGTCAATGCGCCAGTGCGCCCGACTTGAATATCAATATCACGCACGCGCGTGATGGCCTGCTCAGCGGGAAATTTATGCGCCACCGCCCAGCGTGGTGAGCGCGACACAAAACCAAGCCGCCGCTGCAAATCAAGATCATCTATTTTATAAACAACACCATCAATATCATACGGCAATAGCGCACGTTGCTCTTCAATATGATGATAATGAGCCAGCAATGATGCAACGTCATGACAGCGCTTCATAAGCGGATTTGTCGGCAATCCATAAGAGGTGAAGCAATGAACCATATCAAATTGCGTTGAGGCGGGCATAGCACTCACCTCACCCAATGCATAAGCAAAAAACCTCAGAGGGCGCGATGCGGTAATGCTTGCATCTAATTGCCGCAGAGAACCTGCGGCAGCATTACGCGGATTGGCAAAGATTGTTTTACCTTCACTCTCCTGCCGCTCATTGAGCGCAGCAAAATCATCCTTACGCATATAGATTTCGCCCCGTACCTCCAAGACATCAGGCACATCACCATGGAGATGATGGGGAATATCAGCAATTGTGCGCACATTATGTGTGACATCCTCACCCTCTTCGCCATCACCGCGTGTGGCGGCAATGACCAAAGCACCTTTTTCATAACGCAAAGAGCAAGAGAGACCATCAATTTTAGGCTCAGCGGTCACATGAAGCACATGATGCGAAGGCAGATCAAGAAACCGCCGCACACGCTCCATAAAATCACTGACATCACCATCATCAAACACATTGCCTAGAGATAACATGGGCACGCGATGGCGCACTTTGGTAAATTTATCTGATGGCGCAGCGCCCACTTTTTTAGCGCGTGAGGGTAATTTCTTTAACTCAGGAAAAGCGCTCTCAAGAGCCTCAAAGCGCCGCCGCAACGCATCATAATCACCATCACTAATGATTGGTGCATCCTCTCCATGATAGAGCTGATCATGGCGGGCAATCTCATCACTCAACCGCCCATATTCAAGCCGCGCCTCGAGCGGTGTTAATGTCTCAATGGCAGGTTTTTTTGTCATGATAGGACCTCAACACCACGCCACACCAAGAGGGCATGATCAATCAACACCTTGCAGCAGGCGACGCGCTGCAGCACGTGCTTCATCTGTTATTTTTGCACCTGACAACATACGTGCAATTTCCTCACGTCGCGCATCATCACCCAAAGGAATAACGCGTGTTGTGATCTGATCTTTGGCGCCCTTTGCTGACGCCCCTTTGGCAATTTGAAAATGCCCCATTGCGCGCGCAGCGACTTGCGGCGCATGTGTCACAGCAAGCACTTGCACTTTGTCTGCTAAACGCGCCAATCGTTGCCCAATCGCATCCGCAACAGCACCACCCACACCCGTATCAATTTCATCAAACACAAGAGTGGGCGCCGATCCACGATGCGCCAGAGCGACTTTAAGCGCCAGCATAAATCGCGCAAGCTCACCACCTGAAGCAACGGCCATCAACGGACCAGGGCGCGTGCCAGGATTTGTTTGCACCCAGAACTCAATGTGATCTATGCCCTCTGGGCCAGCTTGCGCATCATCACTTTTGATCTCGCTCATAAAGCGCGCACGCTCAAGTTTGAGAGGTGGCAATTCCGCATTAACAAAATGATCAAGCTGCTGAGCTGCCTGCTGTCGCTGCGCAGACAAAGCTTGCGCCACAGCCGCGTAAGCAGCTTCGGCTTTGCGCAGATCTTGCGCCAATTGCACGAGGTGAGCTTCACCGGCATCAAGCGCTGTGAGATCCTTCTCAAATTGCGCGGCTAAAACTGGCAGTTGATCGCAGGGCACATTATATTTGCGCGCTGCTGCCCTCAGAGCAAACAAGCGCTCTTCAATGCGCTCAAGTTCACGCGGATCAAATTGCGCATCACGCAATGCCTGATCAAGCGTCTGCCCCGCTACTTCAAGCGCTTCAATCGCTTTATCAATTGCTTTCACAGATGGCTCAATCAAAGCGGGCGCCTGTGCGCTGCGGCGCTCCAAACGGCGCAACACCGCAAATAAAAGCGCAGTTGGTGTTTGATCGCCATTAAGCACCTCATGCGCTTCGCGCAATTCAGTGCTTACTTTTTCAGCCTGCTGCATTTGGCTGCGTAAAGATGACAAATCTGTCTCCTCACCAACCTGCACCTGCAATTGCGATAATTCGTCATGGGCGTGACGTAAATAATCTTGATCGGCGCGCGCTTTAGCAATGCGCTCTTCCTCAGCTGCCAATAAAGAACGCATCTCCATCATATGCGCATAAGCCGCACGCACAGCACTGACCTCAGCACCTAACCCACCAAACACATCAATCAATGCGCGATGCATAGCGGGCTCAACCATCGCACGATCATCATGCTGACCATGGATTTCGACCAATGCCGCCCCAATTTTGCGCAATGCTTGCACACTCACGGGCTGATCATTGACAAAAGCCCGTGTACGCCCGTCAGCCATTTGCACGCGGCGCAAAATCAAATCGCCATCAAGGGTAATGCCATTTTCTTGCGCTGTTAAAATAGCAGGATGAGTTAAGGGCACATCAAAAACAGCGGTCACTTGCCCCTGTGTTTGACCTTGCCGCACAAGGCCACTATCGCCACGCGCGCCCAGCGTCAGCGCAAAAGCATCAAGCAAAATTGATTTACCAGCGCCCGTCTCACCCGTCAGTATCGTCAGCCCCGAACCCAATTCGAGATCAAGCTGATCGATCAGGACGATATCACGGATCGAGAGCTGAACAAGCATGACGCGCGCCCACCATCAACCCAGACCGATGTGTTTATATAATTTGGAAATCCACGAACCCTTATCTTCATTAGGTTCGAGATTACCATTTTTGAGCAGCTTATAGGCATCTTGATACCATTGCCCATCGGGAAAATTATGCCCCAAAACAGCGGCCGCGGTCTGCGCTTCATTTGAAATGCCCAAACCAAGATAGGCCTCAGTCAAACGATAAAGCGCTTCTTCCGAATGGCGTGTGGTCTGATATTTTGACAAAACTTCACGGAAACGATTGATCGCGGCTGTGTAATTTTTCTTGCGCAAATAATAACGCCCAACCGACATTTCCTTGCCGGCTAATTGGTCACGCACGACCTGTATTTTAAACTTTGAGTCCTCAACATATTCGGACTTTGGATAACGCTCCACCAATGAGGTGAATGTTGCCAATGCCTTTTCAGCACTTTCTTGATCGCGCGTAATATCAGGCACAGTATTATATTGCGACATGCCCACGAGATAAAGCGCATAGGCCGCATCATCGCTTGAGGGATAAAGGCCTACATAACGATTGCCATCAGCAATGGCATCGTCATATTCACCGCCCTCATAATGCGAATAGGTTGACATCAGCAAACCCTTACGCGCCCATTGTGAGAACGGATATTGTTTATCAAGCTCACCGAATTTTTTGGCGGCGCCGGGATAATCGCTATTGTGCAACCGCGCTAATCCCTGATCATAAATATCCTCTGCCGGAATATCTGGCAAAAGCTTGGTTTCATATTTCTCACCGCCAAAGATATTGAGTGAGTCAAGTGACGAGCACGCCATGAGCGGCGACATCAGCAGAACAGCCGCAGCCATACGCATCAGAGAACGCGCATAAAGGCTGGGGCGACCCAAAACAGATGTAGCGAGATTAATCTTCATAGTGCGACTCGATAATTTCCCAAACAGCGTAAAACGCCCTGACATCTATGCTTCTAGCGCATCATCGAGAAGAAAGCCACAGGCCTCCACAGCCCATCTAGGCGCAGCAAAACACCCCAATGCAGTGTGTGAGACTGTATTGGGGGGTGAAAAAGGCACTAATGGGGCAAAATCAGTTCAGCTCAGGCATAAAAGCTGCGGCGGGAGCCAAACCCGCATCGGAGCGAAGACCTGCGCTGGCTCTACGACGAGGCGCCTCAACCAGAGCATAATTAGACCGATCAGCAAACAAAGCCTGCAGCACAGCCACATTCATTTTATGACCACCGCAATATGAGCGATAGCAACCCAAGAGCGGCGCACCTGCCAATGCCAAATCACCAACGGCATCAAGCAATTTGTGACGCACAAATTCATCTTTAAAGCGCAAGCCTTCAGGATTAAGAACACGATCGCCATCAAGGGCTACAGTATTCTCAAGCGATGAGCCGAGGGCAAAACCAGCTTTCCATAAGCGCTCAACATCGGCCACAAAGCCAAATGTGCGGGCACGCGCAATATCTTTACGGAAGACATCCGCACCCAAATCAACAATACGGCGCTGGCGTCCAATGAGGTGGGAGTCAAAATCAATCTCGACTTCAAGACGGAAGCCATCTTCGTGCGGGCGCAATTCCGAGTAACCGCGACCATGCTCAATACGAACGGGCTTCAAAACCTTGATATAACGGCGCGGAAGCGATTGCTCAACCACACCAATTTGATCAATAGCCTCGACATAAGCCGCAGCCGATCCATCCATAATCGGCACTTCTGGTCCATCAACTTCAACAGTGACATTATCAATGCCATAGGCAGAAAATGTCGCCAATAAATGCTCGACAGTTGACACACTTGCACCCTGAGGATCACCCAAAACAGTGCATAATTCTGTCATAGAGACATTTGACCATTTTGCCTCGATCAGACGATCTGAGCCATTTGGCAAATTGGTTCGCAAAAAAACAATTCCTGAATTCACATCAGCGGGATGCAACACCATACGCACCGGAGCATTCGAGTGAACACCTGCTCCCTTAAACTCAATCCGGTCACGAAGCGTGGTCTGCTTACCGAAAGTCATGCTCATTCCGATCATCAACTGCACGAAGTGGGAAGACCACCCATGACCCCAAGGGAACATAACCCAAGAAGGTCTGTGCTCATTTGCATAAGGCTTGAGGTGAGCTCATGTCGCACATAAGGACTTTTATCTCGCCGCAAGCTGCCTCAAAAAAACCACAGCGGTTATTTCAAAGCCGTGGCCAAACTACGCCCCACTTAACTTAACCACAAATCACGCTTTTTTACGTTCTGTTACATTGTGCATATTATGGGCTATCAGAAATTTTATTTTATAAATCAATAACTTAAAAAATGATTAAGGCCCAGGCATAGCCCGGGCCTTTTTAAGTCTGTTACACAGAAAATGATCTCAGATCAGCTGGATTGGCGCCGTAAAAAGGCTGGAATTTCCAATTGCTCATCCTCACTTGGCACGCGTGCGGCCATACGGGGCTGGGCATCATAGCCTGATTGAGGGCGCATGGGCGCTGGAGGACGCTTCGCAAATTCAGGCGGCGGCGCCATGGCTGGACGCTGGGCTGGCTGAGGAGCTTGGCTTTGAGCGGGCTGGCGTAGCTGCTCTGATTCGCGACTCATTCCGAATGAGGCAAGACGATCCAGCAAAGTCCGGCGCTTTGCCTCGGGTGCCACTGCGGCAAAACCCTGCGGGTCTTGTTGCGCACGCAATTGCTGTTGGCCTGGGAGAGGCAAGTCATCAATTGTTGGCATGCGGGGCGCACGCAAAGGCATTTCCGGTGCAGGCGGAATGAATGGCGCGGGCTCGCGATAATCAACGGCGCGCGGCGCCACTTCGGCGGGCTGCTCCGCAAATAAAGAAGCACGCGGTGCACGCGGCTCGATATGCACATCGCTAAACATTGTCTGCTGCGCAGGCGCCATTGGCATAGGCGGCACAGCAGCTTGCGGTGCATAATGAACAGGCTGCGGAGCAGGTGCCATCGGAACTGCAGCACGTTGCGGTGCATAATCAACAGGCGCGCGCGGCGCTGCATAATCATAAGCGGGTGCCGCTGGCGCCATCTGTGAAGGCATTGCCAGAGGTGCAGGTGCTACTGAACTTGGAGCAACTGGAGCAGGTGCAGGTGCAGGCGCAACAGCAACTGGCGCAGGCGCAACTTCAGGCTCGTTCAACACCTGAATGGAGCGTGCCAAAGGCGCAGGTGTAATTTGAGCGCGCAAGCGCTGAGCTGCTTCCGCCATGCGTTGATCGATTTGTGTATCACGCACGATTGTTGCTTGATCAATACCTGTTGCAACAACAGACACGCGCACAATGCCATCAAGAGTTTGATCAAATGTCGCACCCAAAATGATATTGGCATCTTCATCAACTTCTTGACGAATACGGCTTGCCGCTTCATCAACTTCATAAAGGGTCAAGTCATTGCCGCCGGTAATGGAGATAAGCAGACCCTTAGCGCCACGCATAGACACTTCATCAAGCAATGGATTAGCAATAGCAGCTTCTGCCGCCAAAATAGCGCGACGATCGCCGGTGGCTTCGCCCGTCCCCATCATTGCCTTGCCCATTTCGCGCATAATTGAACGCACGTCAGCAAAATCAAGATTGATAAGACCTTCTTTGACCATCAAATCTGTAATGCAGGCAACGCCCGAATAGAGCACTTGATCTGCCATCGCAAAAGCATCAGCAAAAGTGGTCTTTTCATTGGCCACGCGGAACAGATTTTGATTAGGAATAACAATCAGCGTATCAACTGACTTTTGTAATTCCTCAATTCCCATCTCAGCGGTGCGCATACGGCGCATGCCTTCAAATTGGAATGGCTTGGTTACCACGCCAACAGTCAAAATGCCCATATCGCGTGCCGCGCGCGCAATCACAGGTGCAGCGCCTGTGCCTGTACCGCCGCCCATACCAGCCGTAACAAAGCACATATGTGCACCAGCCAGATGATCGCGAATTTCCTCAATCGCTTCTTCCGCAGCAGCACGACCCACTTCAGGATGAGATCCCGCACCCAAACCTTCGGTGACCTGCAAACCCATTTGGATAATGCGATCAGCGCGTGAGGCTGTCAAAGCCTGCGCATCCGTATTCGCTACAATAAAATCGACGCCGACAAGACCAGAGGCAATCATATTATTGACTGCATTGCCGCCTGCACCACCCACGCCGCACACCATGATACGGGGCTTGAGTTCCCTTAACTCGGGAGCTTTCAAATTGATCGTCATCGCCTGGCCTCTCAACATAAGGATAACCAAGAGTTATCCTGTTCACTACACGGCATCTCTCTTCACAGGGCCGCCGCGCCCCATTCAAAAAGATGAATTCAAAAACTATCTTTCAACCAACGTCCGACACGCGAAAAATAACCATCCGTGCCAGTACCCCTCATCACATCCTGTCTGCGCGGCTCAAAATGCTCGACCCCCGCCACCTGCGGATAAACCAACAGGCCCACCGCAGCTGAGAATGCAGGATTCTTAGCTGATTCGGGCAATCCCTGAATCCCCAAGGGGCGCCCAATACGCACTTGACTTGAAATAATACGCCTTGCGGCTTCCTGCAGGCCCGTTAATTGACTTGCACCACCGGTCAAAACAATACGCCGACCCGACTGGGGCATATAGCCCGCACTTTTAAGACGATCGCGCACGAGTTCTAAGATTTCCTCAACACGAGGACGAATTATGCGCACTAATTGCGATTTAGGCACGTGATGGGGATGATCACCCTCCTCACCGACCTGCGAAATGGTAATGGTCTCGCGATCATCCGACACAGAAGATATGCATGAGCCATAAAGCGTCTTGAGTCGTTCCGCATCCGACATACGCACGCTTAAACCGCGCGCAACATCCATCGTCACATGGTTCCCACCCACTGCCACAGCATCGATATGTGTGAGATGACCACCCGCAAACAAAGCAATGGAAGTTGTACCGCCACCCATATCAATCAAGGCTGTGCCCAATTCGGACTCATCATCAACCAGAGCCGACAGGCCTGACGCGTAAGGTGTCGCCACCACAGCCTCGACATTCAGATGGCACCGCTCAACAGCCAGCATTAAATTCCGTGCCGCAGCCGCATCACAACCCACAACATGCATTTCAGCGCCTAATTGATCACCAATCATGCCGCGCGGATCACGCACACCCGTTGTGGAGTCAACAGCAAAGCCATTGGGGAGCGAATGCAAGACAGCACAGCCTTGCGTCGCCACCCGTGAAGCAGCGGCTTCAAGCACACGATGCACATCATGTTCGCTGACGCCCTTACCACCCACGCTGACTTTTGCTTGATATAATTGCGAGCCAATGCGGCCACCCGTGATATTCACAATCACGCTTTCAACCTGCACGCCCGCCATGCGCTCAGCCGCATCAACCGCAAGCCTTATCGCGCCCTCAACTTCATCCATTGCGACAACCGCGCCGCCCTTCATCCCGCGCGAACGCTGATGACCAATGCCTAAAACGCGGCATTTATGGGTGCGGCCACGCAACACTTCCTGCTCATCAGCAGGCGTTAAGCGCGCAATCAAACAGACAACCTTAGACGTGCCAACATCCAAAACTGAGAGAATAGCTGATTTGCCAGATGATAAAGGCCGCATACGGGGGGTAACGACAAAATGACTCATATGGCTCCACCCTTCGTTTTTTTCTTGGATGAAGCTTCAAGGCGCGCAGCATAAGCATCTTCGCTTAAGCGCACATTCACGCGCCCAGGCATACGCATGTCAGCTGATAATATGTCCTTATCAAGCAGGCGCATATCACGGGCGATACGCACAAATTGCTCCAGCGCTGCTTTCGCATCCACTTCCGGCAATTTAACATCAAGCCCATTTGTCAATTTCAATGTCCAACGCCGCTCACCCACCAAAATACCGGCGCGAATTTTTGAGCGCAAATCACCCGCGCTCTCCAGCAAATCCAAGAACTCGCCCACACGCTCATTAGCGCCAGCACCCACGACAAAAGGCAAATCCGCGAAATCTTGGTCGCGCAATTCATCAATGACTGTGCCATCGGCTGAAATAACCTCAAGAACCCCTTCTTTTTGCCAAATGGCAAAGGGCTCCCGCTCCGTAATTTCAATCATCAGGCGATCTGGGTAAAGCTTACGAACATTAGCCTCAGCAACCAAAGGCACTTTCATCAACTTCGCGCGCACATCAGCAGCATTGATAAATAAGAGCGAATTGCGCTCGCTCACACCCGAGGCCGTCAAAATATCTTTTTCGCTGAGATCACGTGCGCCAACAATCGTTATGGCTTTTAATCCAAAGCCAAATCCGCGCGCAACAATGTCAGAAACAGTGCCTTCTTCATTGATCATGGCATCGTAATGACCGCCGCGCACAAAACCATAACCAAAGGCAAGACCGAGAAACAAAAGTGCTAATGCCGAACCTGTCCCTCTGCGTGCCAGCAAACGCACAACAGCACTCGGCTGCTTCCTGCGAGGGAAGCGACGGCGCTGGGCTGAGGCAAACACTGTCATCATGGACACACGCAACAATCGACATATACACACAGAGTCATGTCACAAATGGCGAGGATCTTGATCGACCCCTTTAACGATCGCAGGAAGCGTCGTTCACCATCCATGTCACCAACTCACCAAAGCTCATACCAGCATAGCTGGCCATTTCAGGGACTAAGGACGTCTCGGTCATTCCTGGCTGAGTATTCACTTCCAATACGACCAACGCGCCCTGTCCCCCTGGCGTGTCGTCGAACCGAAAGTCAGCGCGACTAATGCCGCGACAGCCAAGTGCCCGATGAGCCCTAAGTGCTAATTCTTGAACAAGATGGTAAATATTTCCTTTAAGTTTTGCAGGAAGTATGTGAATTGAGCCACCTTTTGAATATTTTGCGTTGTAATCGTACCAGCCCCCATCGGCGGCGCAGATTTCAATCACATCCAAGGCCCGATCACCCATAACTGCACAGGTTAATTCACGCCCCGCAATGAATTTTTCGGCCAAAAGCCATTCGCCATAAGGCCAAGCCGGATCTGATAATTCCTGCGGCGGAGCCTTGGCATCCTCTTTGACAATCAAAACGCCAAAGGAGGATCCCTCGGCAATCGGCTTAAGAACATAAGGAGGCGGCAAGACATGAGTGAGCGCTGCATCACGCCGATGAACGACTTTTCCCTCAGGCACTGGAATACCTTCAGCCGCCATGACAATTTTGGCGCGGTCTTTATGCATCGCAAGAGCTGATGCCAACACACCTGAATGAGTATAGGGAATCTGCAGCACTTCAAGCACGCCTTGAATGGTCCCATCTTCCCCCGAAGGTCCATGCAAAGCATTAAGCGCGACATCGGGGCGCAAATCTTGGAGATCGCGCGCGATGGAACGCGTCACATCAACGCGGCTAACACGAAAACCTTCTGTTTCAAGCGCGCGCGCACATGCCTCACCTGAACGCAGGGACACCTCACGTTCCGATGACCACCCCCCCATGAGGACGGCAACATGCTTATTCATCTCGCCCCGCGCCGCAAATCACTTCACTGATTCGTTCACCTTAGAACGGGCGAATCCAAAGCTCAACATCATCTTGCACATCAATACGATGAAAAGATGATAGACTTTTGACACGCAGGTCTTCAGCACCATGAACGAGTTTTAAATACGCGGGAGACACAAGCGCGCCATGCGCTTAGGGCAAACCAATGCGCTTAATCTCCCACTCAAGATCAACGCCACTCTGCGCTTTGACACGCGCACGCACTTCTTCGCCCAAAGCCTCAATATCAGCAGCGCGCGCGGCACCACGATTGATTAAAAAATTACAATGCATGGTCGAGACTTGGGCATCACCCACGACAAGACCGCGACAACCCGCAGCGTCAATGAGCTGCCATGCTTTACCATTTGGGGGATTTTTAAATGTTGAGCCGCCCGTCTGTTCTTTGATCGGCTGAGCAGCTTCCCGCGCTTGCGTAATCCGCTCCATTTGAGCGGCAATCTCAGCTTTATCACCCGCACGCCCCTGAAACAAAGCTTGTGTAAAAATAAGCTCATCAGAGATTGTTGAATGGCGATATGAAAAACCCATATCGGCATGACCGAGAATATGCAGCCGACCTTGCCGATCAACCGCACGCGCCTCGATGAACACATCTGTGGTCTCACCGCCATGCGCACCCGCATTCATCCGCAATGCACCACCAATGGAGCCGGGAATACCACGATAAAAAGCAAGCCCATCAATGCCCGCATCAGCTGCGGCACGTGCGACACGCATATCGGGGGCTGATGCACCCGCCCGCACGCGATAGCCTTCTTCAATCGTCACTTCACCAAATGGCTTTGCTGCCAAACGAATAACAACACCTGCAATACCGCCATCACGAACAATAACATTTGATCCCATGCCCAAGACAGTCACGGGTATGGATGGCTCAAGATGAGATAGAAAATACATCAGATCTGCTTCATCAGCAGGCGTGAATAAGATTTGCGCAGGGCCGCCAACACGAAACCACGTATAAAGAGCAAGTGACTCATTAGCGCTGATTTTGCCACGAAGATCGGGCATAGAAGACTTTAAGTCCGCACTAATATCTGAAAAGCTCATGACCCCGCCCCCGCCAATTGCGCGGGCAAAGCATATGCCCATTGGGTGATATTGCCAGCACCCAAACAAACGACATAATCACCGCTTTTAGCAAGTGATTTGATGATGTGAGGCAAATCATCAGGAGATGCCAAACTAAGGGCATGACGATGGCCATGCGCTTTAATACCAGCGACCAAATGATCGCGATCAATGCCATCAATTGGTTTTTCACCCGCCGCATAAACATCAGCAATGATGACATGATCAGCATCATTAAAGCAGGTAGCAAAAGCATCAAACAAGGATTGCAAGCGCGTATAGCGGTGGGGCTGAACAACAGCAATCACTTGCCCCTTAGTTGACGCACGTGCCGCGCGTAAGACAGCGGCAATCTCAACGGGGTGATGACCATAATCATCAAAAATAGTCACCCCATTCCATGTGCCCGTTTGCGTAAAGCGCCGCTTCACACCACCAAAATGCGAAAGCCCTTTGCGAATAGCATCAGGCGTCATGCCTAATTCATAAGCTAAGGCAATAGCGGCTGTGGCGTTAAGCGCATTATGATGGCCCGGCATAGGCAACACGAGATCATTAAGCTCTGTCTCATGGCCCGTGTCACGATCTCGAATAATGATATTGAATTTGCAGGTCCCGCCGGTCAAATCAACATTGATCAACCTGACATCCGCCTGTGGATTTTCGCCATATGTAATCACGCGCCGGTCTTCAATCCGCCCAACCAATTCCTGCACTGTGGGATGATCAAGGCACATGACGGCAAAGCCATAAAAGGGCAGATTTTCGATGAATGAATAAAAAGCCTGCTTCACCGCATCAAATGTTTTAAAATGATCGAGATGTTCAGGATCAACATTAGTGATGATGGCAATATCGGCAGGTAATTTGAGAAAAGTGCCATCGGACTCATCGGCCTCCACCACCATCCACTCACCACCACCCAATCGCGCATTGGTGCCATAAGCATTGATAATGCCGCCATTGATCACAGTGGGATCAAAACCGCCGGCATCAAGCAAAGTCGCAACAAGTGATGTGGTTGTTGTTTTACCATGTGTGCCGGCAATAGCCACACATTGACGCAAGCGCATCAGCTCAGCCAACATTTCCGCACGGCGCACAACGGGAATACGACGCTCACGCGCGGCTGATAATTCGGGATTATCACGCTTGATGGCAGTTGAGACGACAACCACGCCGGCATGACCCAGATGAGCGGCATCATGACCAATAAAAATCTGCGCACCCTTATCGCGCAACCGCTTTACATTAGCATTCTCACTCGCATCCGAGCCTTGCACTTGATAACCGAGATTAAGCAGGACTTCAGCAATACCCGACATGCCAATGCCACCAATGCCCACAAAATGAATGGGGCCGAGCTCGCGTGGTAATTTCATGTCTTTGTCTCCGCTTCCAAACTACGCTGAAGAAAACGTATGATATAATGCGCTAAATCATCTGCCGCATGTGGCCTGCCCGCGAGCTTCGCGCTATGCGATGCCTTCACCAAATCATCAGGCTTGCTTATAACAGTCTGCAAATAGCTCGCAAGCCATTCGGGCGTAAAGTCTTTTTGCGCAATCACCACGGCGGCATTGTGATCGCTGAGATAGCGCGCATTCATAGCCTGATCTTGATCGAGCGCATGCGGAAATGGCACCAAAACACTTGGGCGACCAATAACAGCTAATTCAGATACTGTTGAGGCGCCAGAGCGCGCTATAACCAGATGCGCGCGCGCCATTTCAATTGGCAGATCCGCAAAAAAAGGCGCGACCAAAGCTGAGACATGCGCGCGCTCATAGGCCGCACGCACAAGCAGCTCATCTTCACCACGCGCCTGCTGGACAACAAATAAATGTGTGCGCATTTCAAGATCAAGCAAAGAAATCGCTGCAGGCACTGTCTCCGACATTATGCGCGCACCTTGCGAGCCACCCGTTACCAAAATGCGAAATGGCATAAAATGCGCATCATAACTCATTTGAGCGGCAGTCAGCACTGTGGGCCGCACGGGATTACCACTAAAGAACATCTTAGAATGCCAGCGTGGCGCCAAACGACCGACCTCTGGAAACCCCGTTGCAATTCCTTCAACAAAGCGAGCCAGAAAGGCATTCGCCCGTCCCATCACAGCATTTTGTTCATGGATAAAACAAGGGATACGCAGCAGCCACGCAGCAATAAGAGGGGGAACTGTGGGGTATCCCCCAAAGCCAACAACACATAAGGGACGTCGGCGTATAAATAAAAAAAGCGCAGCGATAAGACCAAAAAATAAAGCACCCATAGCTAGCGCTTTGCGCAGCAAACCACCAATCGTCGGAGTGGCCGATGGCAAGACATGAATGGCGCGAGCAGGAAATGAATCGCCAAACGCCAAACCACGTTCATCTGTAACGAGCTCAATCTCATAACCATGCGCGGCTAATGCCGAACTCAGGGCTTGGGCTGGAAATAAATGCCCGCCTGTGCCACCTGCAACTAAAAAAACAGCTCTATCAATCATATCAGATCAAAGGCTCCTCAATTTCAGTGCGTGGCCGTTTGCGCGTCACAGCGATGAGAAAGCCCATAGCAAGAGCCAATGACAATAAAGAAGAGCCGCCATAAGAAATAAACGGCAAAGTCATGCCTTTGGCGGGCATTAAATGCAGATTAACAGAAATGTTAATCGCGCTTTGCAAGCCAAATAACATAATCAAACCCGCAGCAGCAAAGCGGCAAAACGGATCTTCATTTTTTGCTGCGCCAAAGAGCCCGCGCACAACAATAAAAGCAAAAATCAAAAGGATAAACAAACATGCCAAAATGCCAAATTCTTCTGCCGTCACAGCAAAAATAAAATCTGTATGGCTATCAGGCAAAATACGCTTGAACACACCCTCACCAGGCCCACGACCGAACCATCCCCCCGATATAAAACTTTCAATTGCCGTATCGACTTGAAATGTATCGGCCGTTGCAGAGCCTGCGGCGGGATCAATAAACTTCTCAATACGCAAGCGCACATGCGGGACATAACGATAAGTGATGGTGATACCAGCAGCGGCAACACCAACAAGACCAAATACCCAAAACCAATGTAAGCCCGCCATGAAAAATAAACTGGCCCACACCAAGGTCACCAACATCGTCTGGCCGAAGTCAGGTTGTAAAATGAGTGGAATAATCGTTGCTGGTAAAATTAATAAGGCCAAATAATTTGCGGGAACATCAGGCCTGCGCGCACCCTCTGAGAAAGCCCATGCCGCAAGAATGACAAAGGCAGGTTTCACAAATTCAGAGGGCTGAATGCCAAAAATCCAGCGGCGCGCACCCTTGATTTCCGTCCCAAACATCAGCGCCAAAAGAATTAAAATCATGCCAATGACATAAATGAACAACGCCACGCGGCGCACTTGTCGTGGCGTGAGAAATGAAACCATCAGCATGATCATCGTGGCGGGGATTAGAAAAATCACCTGACGATTCACAAAATAAAATGTCGATAAACCCAAACGCTCCGCCACCGCAGGGGAGCCCGCCATCGCCAATACAACACCGATGACCATGAGTGAGCCAAGCGCCGCCAACAACCAGCGATCAACAGTCCACCACCAATTTGCAAATCGGGAACGCTCTGCACGCGAGACCATCATCAGCCCTCATCTTTATTTTCAGGCAAGGCCTGAACATAATCACGAAATGCGCGACCACGCACTTCGAAATTGGCAAATTGATCATAAGATGCACAAGCCGGCGACAACAACACAATGGGTGCGCCTTCATGCATCGCAGATCCCGCATCTAAAGCCGCACGCTGCGTTGCACTCTCCAGAGTTCCGCACATGTCAAAGGGAAAGGCATCCCCAATGCTTTTTGCAAAATCTTCGCTTGCGGCACCGATTAAATAGGCTTTACGAATGCGCGAAAATAAGGGCCGCAATGATTCAATACCACCTTCTTTGGCCTTACCGCCTAAAATCCAGTAGATATCATGAAATGAAGACAAGGCTTTTTCGGCGGCATCGGCATTCGTTGCTTTTGAGTCATTGATAAACAGAACTCGCCCTCGCCGTCCCACTTCTTCCATGCGATGTGGCAAGCCGGGATAGCTGCGAAAACCCGCAGCAAGTTCGGTGAGACTGAGGTGAAAAGGGGCAGCGCGTAAAGCAGCTAAAGCAGCCAAAGCATTTTGTGCATTATGCCTGCCACGCAACGTCGGCATATCACTCAGCTCTAAAGATAGTTTTTGTCCATCTACATCATAAACAAAACCATTCTCATCAACCCGCAAACTATGCGGCACAGCATGAATGGATATGGCTGTTATATTTTGATGACGCGCTAGAGAGCGCGCGGCAATCGCTCTGCAATAAGTATCATCGACACCAATCACTGCCCGATCACTGCCTTCAATTAACCGCTCTTTGACCGCGCTGTAATTCTCCATCGTACCATGCCGGTCAAGATGGTCTGGTGTGAGATTGAGCAGAATGCCAATGCTCGGGCGCAAGGAAGGTGTCAAATCAATTTGAAAAGACGAACATTCAATCACATGCACGCGCTTATCTGATGGCAACTCCAAGGCAAGAATAGGCGTACCAATATTGCCACCCATCTGCACATCATAACCCGCGCGCTTTAGACAATGCGCAATTAGAGCTGTTGTTGTTGATTTTCCATTTGTACCGGTAATAGCAATAAAGGGCGCATCTGGCGCCAATATCGCTCTCATGCGGCAAAATAATTCGATGTCACCAATGATCTCAACGCCAGCTTGTTGCGCAAGACGAACAACCCAATGCGGCTCAGGATGAGTAAGCGGAACACCCGGTGCCAAAATAAGCGCCTTACACTGCGACCAATCAAATTTGCGCAAATCCTGAACGTCAAGACCCCTAGCAGAAGCGGCCTCACGCGAAAGAGCTTGATCATCCCAAACGGCAACTTGCGCACCATATGTCTTGAGCGCATGAGCCGTGACCATGCCTGATCCACCAAGACCAAACAAAGCAAAGACCTGCCCCTCAAAATAAGATGCTGCGCTCATCTTATCTCACCTTAAGTGTTGCAAGACCAATTAAGGCCAATACAAAAGCAATAATCCAAAACCGAACAACAATTTGTGGTTCAGACCAACCTAATTGTTCAAAATGATGGTGAATAGGTGCCATGCGGAAAACACGGCGACCCGTAAGCTTAAATGAAATGACTTGCACAATGACGGATAAAGCCTCAATCACAAACAAGCCACCCACAATCACCAAGACGATTTCATGTTTGATGGCAACTGCAATAGTGCCGATCAATCCACCTAAGGCAAGCGATCCCGTATCACCCATAAAAATTTGCGCTGGTGGCGCGTTAAACCACAAAAAGCCAAGACCTGCGCCAATCAGCGCACCGCAGACCACCGCTAATTCGCCTGTGCCGGAAATATAATGCACACCCAAATAGCCTGCAAAAATTGAATTTCCAACGAGATAAGCAATGATTGCAAATGTGCCTGCGGCAATCATGGAAGGCACAATGGCAAGCCCATCCAAACCATCAGTTAAATTAACGGCATTACCTGCCGCCACTATAACCAATGCCCCAAAAGGCAAAAAGAACCATGAGAGATTGAGGATATATTCATTAAAGAAGGGCGCTGCCAAACGCGTTGCTGCCATATCCGCATGAAAGGGCAGTAATAATGATGACCCAAAATCAGCCCATGTTGTAAATAACGGAAAAACGCTGGCGACCATAAGTAAATAACACGCCACCATCCCAATGAGCGCTTCAAGGGCCAAACGTATGCGCCCAGAAAATCCCTTATGACTTTGCTTTGTGACTTTGAGATAATCATCATAAAAGCCTATGGCGCCAAAGCCAATGGTGACAAGCAAAACAATCCAAACATAGATATTGCGCGGATTGGCCCATAATATAGTTGAGACAATCAGGCCTGACAAAATCATCAAGCCACCCATTGTGGGCGTTCCCTTTTTGGTAAGCAAATGTGATTGCGGCCCATCTTCACGAATGGGTTGTCCCTTGCCTTGCTTCAGACGCAATGCATCAATAATGCCCGGACCAAAAAAGAACACAAAGAAAAGCGCTGTCGCTGTCGCGCCCCCCGTGCGGAAGGTAATATAGCGAAATAAATTGAGCGCACCAAAATAAGAGGTTAATTCCGTAAGATAAGTCAGCATTAATGATCAACCCCATGTTTAAGCGGCTGCGCAGTGCTATAATGATCTTGCAACGCTGCAACAATTAATCCCATTCGGCTCCCATTAGAGCCTTTCACCATCACAACATCACCTGAATGAATGGCGTCCATTAATAATGGCTTTAATTCAAGCGCTGTTGGCGCCCATCCTCCACGCTTGGCACGAGGCACAATATCAAATAATGATTTCATGAGGGGGCCAGCGCAAAATACAAGATCAATATCGCTGACAGCAATCGCATCAATCAACTCCTTATGCATATCCTCAGCATGTGGACCGAGCTCAAGCATATCACCGAGAACAGCAATATGGCGCCCGATGCCTAAGGGCGGTGTTGAGGCCAGCACATGCAAAGCCGCACGCACAGATGTGGGATTTGCGTTATAGCTCTCATCGATCAAGGTGAAGGTGCCTGCGCGTGTTGTGAGTGTTGTTTTCTCACCGCGCCCTTTTGGCGCATGAACAAATTGCAATTCATCAGCAGCGGCGCGAACATCAAGATTAAAGGCATAGGCCGTTAAGAGAACACTTAGCGCATTCATTGCGACATGATGGCCCGGCGCACCCAGCCGACACGTCAAATGCGTGCCACAAATGTCAACTTCCATGACTGATCCATCAGCAATGGGCGCCAGTGAAATCAGCCGCGCATCGACATGCGCATCCGTGCCAAAAGTCAAAATATGATGCACACCTGCCTCATGCGCTCGATCTCTTAAATGTTCAAAATGCTCATTATCATAATTAAGGATCGCCGCACCTTCGGGCTCAAGGCCCAAGAAAATTTCGGCCTTTGCATCAGCAATCGCCTCTACATTTGGAAAATTTTCAATATGGACTGGCGCAACAGTTGTAATAATCGCCACATGTGGGCGCACCATACCAACAAGGGGTGTTATCTCGCCCGAGTGATTCATCCCAATTTCAAAGACACCATATTGCGCCTGCGCAGGCATACGCGCCAATGTCAGGGGAACACCGATATGATTATTATAGGACGCTGCGGACGCATGCGTTTCACCAAAGCGCGACAATACTGTCTTCAATGCTTCCTTCGTGCCTGTTTTACCAACAGAGCCTGTCACCGCCACAACATCAGCCTTTGAGCGCATGCGCGCTTTGCGCCCCAATAATTCAAGTGACGGTAAACAATCCGGCACAATCAACAACGGCCCACTATCACGTGACGCCAGAGCACCCGCCTCATCAACTACCGCCGCTGCAGCGCCCTTGGCAAAGGCTGTGTGAACATAATTATGACCATCATGCGTCTCACCACGCAGCGCAACGAATAAATCACCTTGTTCAAGTGTACGCGTATCAATCGATATGCCCGTTACGGGCTGTGGCAAGACACCATGCACGCGTGCATTTAATCCATTGATGAGCTCAAAACCATTCCAAATGGGCTGTTTCGTCATCGCGTCATCTCCTGCACAAGAGAGCGGACGACATTATGATCTGAAAATGGCAAAACTTGTGATCCGATAATTTGACCTTCTTCATGACCTTTACCAGCGATCAGCACAACATCACCGTCACGAGTTATCTCAAGCGCATGACGAATGGCCTGTTCACGATCACCAATATTGAGCGCTGAAGGGGCTTTGGCACAAATAGCCGCACGAATGGATGCGGGATCCTCATTCCGAGGATTATCATCAGTGACAATCACAACATCGGCTAAACTCTGGGCAATAGCGCCCATTTCACCGCGTTTGGCTCGATCACGATCGCCCCCACAGCCAAACACCAAAATCAAACGGCTTTTGACAAGAGCGCGCAATGTTCTGAGCACCTTATCAAGCGCATCAGGCTTATGGGCATAATCAACATAGATCGGAACATGATGCATCATCGCCACGCGCTCTAGCCGCCCTGGGGCGCCCACAAGTTTAGGAAGCGCGGCAACTATGGCTTCAATTTTTTCTCCTGCCGAAAGGCATAAACCCATGGCCACCATTACATTGGCAATCATAAAATCACCAACAAGAGCCAAATGCGCACTATAGCTTACACCCCGATAATCAAAGGTCATTGTTGCACTTTGGTCAGTCATATCAACTGAACGCAAAATCAAATCTTGCCCCCTAAAGCCCGTTGTCAAAATGTGCAAATGAGCTTCTGCACAGGCAGCAATGACTTGATTTGAATAGGCATCATCGGCATTGATCACAGCCGCTTGCCCTTCTTTTAACAAGCGGCGAAACAGGCCTAATTTAGCATTGAGATAATCGTCCATATCCACATGATAATCGAGATGATCATGCGATAAATTTGTAAAGGCCGCTGCCGAGATACGCAGGCCGTCAAGGCGATATTGATCAAGCCCATGTGATGACGCTTCAAGCGCCACATGGGTCACACCATCATGGGTAAGCTCATCGCAAATTTTATGCAGCGTAATAGGATCGGGTGTTGTCAAAGCACCATAGTGACGCCCTGACGGCGCAATAACACCTGTGGTGCCAATAGCGGCAGCTTGATGTCCGCATTCACTCATAATCTGCCGCACAAATGAGGCAACAGATGTTTTGCCACTAGTGCCCGTTACGGCGAGAATTGTTGAGGGTTGAGCGGGATAAAAGCGCGCAGCAGCCTGCGCCAGAGCAAGCCTGACATTAGCCACGCGCACGTAAGGCACGTTAAATGCAGCATTCTCATCTTGCCCCACAAGAGCACATGCACCAGCATTAAGCGCATCGGAAATAAAATTACGCCCATCCCCCTTTGTGCCCGGCACCGCAAAAAACACATCATTTTTTTGCGTCGTACGGCTATCAAAAGATAGGCCACCAACGTCACATTCTGCATCATGCGGCGTGAAGTGTGAGGTTGGAAAAAGATCGGCAAGCCGCATCAATGTGCCCCACTCCCATTATTATTGAGAGCGGTCACACCCAATTTTGGTAAATCAGGAAACGGCTGCACAGGCGGATCAAAACGTGGTGGCAAACCCAAAAGCGGCATAACGCGCTCAACGATTGCACCCGCAACAGCGCCCGAATTCCATGCCGCTGTCCGATAACCACCTGTCTCTGGCAAGCCTTGCGGCTCGTCCATCATCGCCAAGACGAGATAACGCGGCTGATCAGATGGCACAATTGCCATAAACGTCGTGAGCACACGATCGGAAGCGTAATGGCCATGAAATTGCTTATCTGCTGTCCCCGTTTTACCCCCCACAAAATAGCCCTTTTTATCAGCTGCTTTTGCTGATCCCACTTCGGCATTTAAGCGCATGAGATACCGCATAGCTTCGGATGTCTCTGGCCGCACAACACGCACCGCTACTTTGCGCGCCTCTTCAGCACTCCGCTTCAAAAAAGTGGGGGTGATGAGATAGCCGCCATTCATTAATGCGCCAACCGCCATCATAGCCTGCAAGGGGGCAACGTTAAGACCTTGCCCGAAAGCAATTGTGGCCGTGCTGATTTCTGACCATCTTTTGGGTTTAAGGGGCTCTGCACTCTCAGGCAATTCAGTACGCATGCGATCAAGCTGACCCATTTTGCGTAAAAAATCCTGATGGCCGTCCACACCAACCATCAACGCCAAACGCGCTGCACCGATATTCGAAGAATAAGTGAATACTTCAGGCACAGACAAAATACGATTTTGTGCATGAAAATCATGGATGGTAAAGCGCCCATAGCGCAGGGATGTATGCGCATCAACACGCGAGGCAAGATTGGCTTTATTCGCTTCAATCGCCATCGCAATAGAGAGCGCTTTGAAGGTTGATCCCATCTCATAAACACCAACAGTCATGCGATCGATATTATCGCTCTTGAGCGCATCGACTGGATTGCTCGGGTCAAAATCAGGCAAAGACGCCATCGCAATCACTTCACCTGTATTGACATCCAAGATTGCAGCGGCCCCAGCTTTGGCTTTAAATTTCTCAATACCTTTGCGCAATTCCTCACGCACAATATAAGTGGCGTGCAAATCAAGTGATAAATTAATCGGATTAAGATTTTCAGGCGTTAAACGAAACCCCGCACCATTAAGGTCGGCCAATCCCTGTCCATCAATATATTTTTCAATGCCTGCAATGCCCTGATTATCCACATTGGTGGCGCCCAGCACGTGTGCGGCAACGGGACCATTGGGATATATGCGCTTATTTTCCCGCTGAAAATTCACTCCAGGCAAGCCCAAGCGGAAAACTTCTTGCTGTTCTCTGCGCGAAATACCGCGCTTAATCCACACAAAACCTTTGCGTGATCCTAATTTTTCACGCAAGTCATTGGCATCAAGATCAGGCAAAACAGCGGTTAACAATTCCACTGCCTCATCCTTATCTAAAATACGCCGCGGCTCAGCATAAACTGACATATTTTGCACGTCCGCAGCCAACACTTCCCCATTACGATCTAAAATCGCAGGCCGTGCCGCAGCCACAGCTTCTGAAACCGCACGCTTAAGACTTTGCGGATCTGGCTTTGTCCCAAGATAAATCAAACGCCCCGCAATGATCAAAAACAGGCATGAAAATAAAGTGGCAACCAAACGAATACGCGAAGCACTCTTGTCAATGCGCGTGCGAAAGAGGTCACGCAAGATTCGACGCCACCGCGGAAGCTCAGCTCCAGCAGCTTTTGTCTTGGGCTCAAGACCATCATCAGGGGTTGTGACATGCATATTCATACCCCCTCACTGCTGAGATGATGGCGTGGTGCCATTGTCTGTTGGTGTGATATCAATGGGTGTTGATGTCGGCTCAGATAAACCCAAGGCCTCGAGCTTGCGCCCAATCATATCAACTTTAACCTGACGCTCTGGCACATCATTTGGCCTGACAATTTGATTAAGCGCTTGTGGCTGCAAATCCAAATGTTTATCCGCAAGCGCCTGAATACGTTCTGGACGAATAAGATGCGCCCATTCTGCCTCTAAGACCGCAATGGCATCATGCTCGCGATCGATGTCATGGCGAATTTTGACAATCTGCTCAGAGTAAAAAATCGTTTCATATTTAATCGAATAGGCATAAAGCGCCGAGCCGATCAAAGCCATGATCGCAAGAGCATTAAGAAAGCGGATCATAAGAACCCCCGCTATGAGAAAAAGCCTGCGCAGATGTCCGCTCAGCCACACGCAGTTTTGCTGAGCGTGCACGTGGATTTAAGCGCGCCTCTTCATCGCTGGCGTTGATGGGTTGGGGCCCAATTAATGTAAAACTGGGCGATGGTGGTGCAATTTCACCCGGCAACAGACGCGATGATGAACGCCCACGTCCCGAATGCTGCGCCAAAAATTGTTTGACGATACGATCTTCAAGAGAATGAAAGGACACCACAGCCAAACGCCCACCTGCGCGCAGCAGATGTTCACTTGCCGCAAGCGCGCGCTCCAATTCACCTAATTCATCATTGACCGCAATTCGCAACGCTTGAAACGTGCGAGTCGCCGGATGAATGTCTTTGCCATGGGCGGGCAAGAGGCGCGCAATTAAGCCAGCAAGTTGAGCTGTTGTTGTAAAAGGTTTTGTGTTCCGATCTAAGCAAATCGCACGCGCGATCCGCCGAGAGGCACGCTCCTCACCATATCTGTAAATGAGATTTGCCAGATCGGTCTCATCAAGCTCATTGACGAGATCAGCTGCACTTTTGCCTTGTTGCTCCATGCGCATATCCAGCGGCCCATCGGCGCGAAATGAAAAGCCGCGCTCGGCCTGATCAAGCTGCATGGAGGACACACCGATATCGAGCGTGATACCATCAACCCCTGCAATATCTTTCTCGCGCATCACGCGCGCCATTTCGCCAAAGCGCGCCTGCACAAGACTGAGGCGCCCATCCATTGCTTTAACCAAATCTTGCCCTGCGGCAATTGCATCGGGGTCACGATCAAAAGCGATCACGCGCGCACCCATATCCAGCAACGCGCGCGTATAGCCACCCGCGCCAAAAGTGCCGTCGATGTAAATGCCATTGGGGCGGGGGGCGAGTCCCCTCATCACTTCGGCGAGAAGCACGGGGATGTGCCGAGCCGGTCCGCCAACGGCGAGTTTGTTTGTCTCGCCTTGGCCCAGCATCATTCCCGTACTCCTTGCGGTGACGATGCGGGCTGCATCGCCGGTCTGGAACTCAATTGCTTTCGTAAATCGCGCACCCGATTTCTGGCCTCTGTCAGATGTGCGGTAAAACGCATTGGTTCCCAGATTTGAAATTTGTGTCCTTGCCCCACGAATGTGACCTCGCTGGTAATGCCCGCATAGGCTTTTACGCTGTCGGTCAAAATCACACGGCCTTCCGTATCGACTTTGAGTATTTCGCTTGTGCCCAACAATGCGGTGGAGAACATGTCTCTCTCTTCCGAATAGGGCGAGAGCGTGTCCAACAGCCCATCGATGTCGCGCAATAACGCATGACCACCACAATCGAGCGCCGCCGCATCCAATGAGGGATGGACGTAAAGCCCCTCGAAACCATCGCGCATCAACACCGCCCGAAATGGTGCGGGAATGGAAACCCGCCCTTTGGCGTCCAGACGATTGGTGAAATGCGAAACAAAACGATCCAAGCGAGCCACTCACACTAACGAGACCCGAACGCTTCGGACCGCGCACCCGCTGGCTGTCACAACAAGCCCTTTTTGCCCTTTTAGGGGCATCCAAAACCGCCTGAAAATAAGCACCGAACGGGATGTATTGGGATAACATGGGATACTATGGGCGTCAACGAAATATGAGTCGAAATGAGACAGATCGAACCGATTCTTCATTAGGGCTCGTTAAGGTTAACGAATGGTGCATAATCCCGTATTTTTGCCTAAAAATTAGGATTTTACGTCAAAATACCCATCAAAAATCCATAAATTCATTCAAAAATAAATGCCAAGCCGGCTATGAGGATTTTCTTTCAACCGCACATGTGGACATGTTCCACGCCTCTCTTGCCTTAAAAATTGATACCATATAAAGATATATTTATATCTAATTATGGATAGACAATGCCAAGCTTATCTGCGCCCACTATCTCGGTCCAAAATCAAGCAGCCCCGCTGCGTGATATTTTGGCTATTTTGGAGGCTGCGGGTGAAATCACTCGCTTGCGACTATTGGCTTTGCTGGCTGAGGCCGAACTGACTGTCTCAGAGCTCGTTACGATTTTAGGACAATCCCAACCCCGCATTTCCCGTCATTTACGTTTATTGGTCGAAGCTGGCGTCATTGAGCGCCATCGCGAGGGGGCATGGGCATTTTTCTTTTTAGCAACCACTGGCGAAGGGGCCGCCCTCGCCCGTCACATCATCACTCATATTCGCCTTGATGATGAAATTTTAACCGCAGACCGCTCTCGCCTTGCCGCTGTGCGCCAAGCGCGGGCTGATCAAGCCGCACGCTATTTTGCCGAACATGCACCCAATTGGAATCGCATCCGCTCACTTCATATAGCCGAAAACATTGTTGAAGATGCCATCCGCTCAGCCATAGGCGCAGCCCCCATTCATGCTTTGCTGGATTTGGGAACGGGGACAGGACGCATGCTGGAGATGTTTGCGCCCCTGGCTTTGCGCGCCATTGGCATTGATCAAAGCCCTGCCATGCTCAATATGGCCCGCACGCATATAGAACGCGCTGGACTGCGTAATGTGCAATTACGGCAAGGGGATCTTTATGCGCTTCCCGTTGAACGTGACGGCTATGATCTCGTCATTATTCATCAAGTCTTACACTATCTTGATGACCCCGCACGCGCCATACGCGAAGCCGCGCGCGTGCTACGCCCTGGCGGACGTTTACTCATTATCGATTTTGCACCCCATTCGCTCGAATTTTTGCGTGAACATCACGCTCATCGTCGTCTTGGTTTTGCGCGCAGTGAAATTGAGCATATTTTGCGTGATGCGCAACTTAATATGATCACACAGCAAGATCTTGCGCCCATCCATTCACACGCCGATCACCTCACAGTGTCTCTCTGGCTTGCGCGCGATCAACGTCTGATGAGCGATGCGCCCCTTTCAACACAGGAAGTTGCTTAATGGCCTATGATCAACATCGTCTATCGCGCGCCCCGCGCAGCGATATTAACGTCTCTTTCGAATTTTTCCCGCCCAATTCCCCGCAAATGGAACAAAATTTGTGGGAAGCAATTGATCGGCTATCGCCTCTCAACCCAAGCTTTGTATCGGTCACATATGGAGCGGGCGGCTCCACGCGCGAGCGCACACATATTACTGTCTCGCGCATTGTCAATGAGACGCATCTTAAACCTGCGGCGCATTTAACATGTGTGGCCGCCTCACAAGAGGATGTGAATGATGTCGCGCGTGCTTATTGGCAAGCGGGCGTGCGCCATATTGTCGCTTTGCGCGGCGACCCACAAGGCGGGGTCGGCACACATTACACCCCTCACCCCCAAGGCTATGCGACATCAACCGATCTGATTAAAGGCCTTAAAAGCATCGCTGATTTTGAAATTACTGTTTCAGCCTATCCCGAAAAACATCCTGAAAGCGCATCATTTGAGCAGGATTTTGATGCACTCAAAGCCAAAATTGATGCAGGCGCTACACGTGCCATCACTCAATTTTTCTTTGAAAACAGTCATTATCTGCGCTTTCTTGAACGCGCACATAAACATGGTATTTCAATCCCCATCGTCCCAGGCATTGTTCCCGTGCAAAACTTTAAACAAACCTCAGGCTTTGCAAAAAAGACAGGCGCAAGTGTTCCTCAATGGCTTGCTGATCGCTTTGAAGGGCTTGATGATGATCACGCAACACGCCGCCTGATTGCCGCCACAGTCGCCGCCGAACAAGTGCTTGATCTACTCGATCATGGTATCAAGGATTTTCATTTCTACACCATGAACAAGGCTGATCTTGTTTATGCAATTTGCCATCTTCTGGGCCTGCGCCCAACAGAACATCATCAGAAAAAGAGCTCATAGATAATGTCACATACCGCACGCGACGCCCTCCTCTCTGCAGCCAAAGAGCGTATCCTCATTCTCGATGGCGCAATGGGGACAATGATTCAAGATTTGAAATTAGATGAAGCAGCTTTCCGTGGCACGCGTTTCAAGGATTCAAGCCGTGACTTGCGCGGCAATAATGACATTCTCATCTTAACGCAACCTGATGCCATTCGCGACATCCACTTGAGCTATTTTTTAGCGGGCGCCGATATTTGTGAGACCAATACTTTTTCGGCCACTACCATCGCACAAGCAGATTATGGACTCGAACATATTGTTGAAGAACTCAATCGCGAAGGTGCACGTCTTGCACGTGAAGCCGCGCAATTAGCTGAAAAAAAAGATGGCCGCCGCCGTTTTGTCGCAGGCGCGATGGGGCCAACTAATCGCACGGCTTCCATTTCACCTGATGTGAATAATCCCGGCTTTCGTGCCGTGACATTCGATGAATTGCGCATTGCCTATGCGCAAGCTGCGTCTGGCCTGATTGATGGTGGCGCGGATCTCATTTTAATCGAAACAATTTTCGATACACTTAACGCCAAAGCCGCGCTCGTCGGTGTCCAAGATGCCTTTAATCAAAAAGGTGTCGAATTACCCATTATGCTCTCGGGCACGATTACAGATTTATCAGGCCGGACGTTATCGGGGCAAACAACTGAAGCGTTTTGGATTTCATTGCGTCACGCCAATCCCATATCGGTAGGGCTCAATTGCGCTTTGGGCGCGCGTGAATTGCGCGCTTATATTGCTGAACTCTCCCGTATCGCCGATACCCTAGTTTGTGCTTATCCCAATGCAGGCCTGCCAAATGAGTTTGGACTTTATGACGAAAGCCCTGACTATATGGCCTCATTGCTGGGGGAATTTGCTGAGTCAGGATTAGTCAATATCGTTGGTGGGTGCTGTGGCACCACACCTGATCACATTCGTGCCATTGCAGAGCGTGTCAAAAACATCAAGCCGCGCACGATTGCAAGCTACACACCCATGTTGCGCTTGGCAGGCCTTGAGCCTTTCACACTCACGCCTGACATCCCTTTCGTTAATGTGGGCGAGCGCACAAATGTGACAGGCTCAGCTCGTTTTCGTAAGCTGATTAAAAATGGTGATTTTGCTGCAGCTCTTGATGTCGCGCGCGATCAAGTGGCCAATGGCGCGCAAGTCATTGACGTGAACATGGATGAGGGCCTTCTTGATTCACATAAGGCTATGATTGATTACCTCAATCTCACAGTCGCCGAACCTGATATTGCGCGCGTGCCCGTGATGGTTGACTCCTCAAAATTTGATATTATTGAGGCTGGCCTTAAATGCCTTCAAGGCAAATCAATCGTTAATTCAATCTCGCTCAAAGAAGGCGAAGAAGCCTTTCTCAATGCGGCCCGCATTGTGCGCCAATATGGCGCAGCAGTTGTGGTGATGGCCTTTGATGAGCAAGGGCAAGCCGACACATTTGAACGCAAAATTAGCATTTGCACACGCGCTTACAATTTGCTGACTCAAAAACTCAATTTCCCGCCCGAGGATATTATTTTTGATCCCAACATCTTTGCTGTGGCCACAGGCATTGATGAGCATAATAATTATGGCGTTGATTTTATCGAGGCCACAGGCGCCATTCGCGCAAACCTGCCCCACGCCCATGTTTCAGGTGGCGTGTCCAATCTCTCATTCTCTTTCAGAGGGAATGATCATGTCCGCGAAGCCATGCATGCTGTCTTTCTCTATCATGCGATCAAGGCAGGCATGGATATGGGAATTGTTAACGCTGGCCAGCTCGCGCTTTATCATGACATTGACCCCATTTTGCGCGATGCCTGTGAAGATGTGATTTTAAATCGCAGCCCACAAGCAACGGAAGTCTTGCTTGGCATTGCCGATAATTACCGCGGTGGCGGGCAGACAAAAGACACAAGCAAAGATGAAAAATGGCGCGATGCGGATGTCGCAAAACGTCTTGAACATGCCTTGGTGCATGGCATTACCGAATATATCGAACACGATGTCGAAGAAGCACGTCTCGCCGCCAGCCGCCCTCTTGATGTCATTGAAGGCCCACTTATGGCCGGCATGAATATTGTGGGCGATCTCTTTGGTGAGGGCAAAATGTTTTTGCCCCAAGTTGTTAAATCTGCGCGCGTGATGAAACAGGCTGTTGCTTATCTCTTGCCCTATATGGAGCAAAACAAGGGTGAGAAACAAAAGACGGCCGGCAAGATATTAATGGCAACTGTGAAAGGCGATGTGCATGACATCGGCAAAAATATTGTTGGTGTTGTGCTCGCATGCAATAATTATGAGGTGATTGATCTTGGCGTCATGGTGCCTGCCGCAAAAATATTGGAGACCGCACGCTCTGAACAAGTGGATGCCATTGGCCTCTCAGGTCTGATCACACCATCACTTGAAGAAATGTGTTATGTAGCCTCGGAAATGGAGCGCGAGAATTTTAATATTCCGCTGCTCATTGGCGGCGCGACCACCAGCCGCGTGCATACGGCCGTCAAGATTCATCCCAATTACACGCAAGGGCAAGCGGTCTATGTGACAGATGCGAGCCGCGCCGTTGGTGTGGTCTCATCACTTCTTTCACCCGAACAACGTGATCTCACCATTGCCAATGTGCGCGCTGAATATAGCCGCGTTGCAGAAGCCCACAAACGTGCAGAGAGCGAGAAAACACGCGTCTCCATAGCGCGTGCGCGCGAAAATGCCTTACATCTGGATTGGTCTGCCTACACTCCGCCAAAGCCTTTATTTACCGGCACGCGCCTCTTCCGTAGCTATGATGTCGCAGATCTCGTGCCTTATATTGATTGGACGCCCTTTTTCCAGACATGGGAGTTTAAAGGCCGTTATCCCGCATTGCTTGATGATGCTGAACGCGGCCCAGCGGCGCGCCAACTTTTTGCCGATGCCCAAGAAATGCTTAAACGCATCGTTGATGAGCGCTGGTTTAATCCAAAGGCTGTGATTGGTTTTTGGCCCGCCAATAGTCATGGCGATGACATTCGTCTTTATACCGGCGAGTCACGCCACGACACATTGGCAACATTCTACACTCTGCGCCAACAGCTTGCGCGCCGTGATGGGCGCTCTCATCTCGCGCTTTCTGATTTTGTCGCCCCTCATGGCAAGGGCGCTGATTACATCGGCGCTTTTGTTGTTACGGCTGGTCCCGAAGAAGAGCGTATTTCACAGCGTTTTGCGCGCCAAAATGACGATTATAATTCAATTCTTGTCAAAGCCCTTGCAGATCGTATCGCCGAAGCCTTTGCAGAATTAATGCATGAGCGTGTACGCCGCGAATTTTGGGCTTATGCGCCACATGAAGTTTTATCTAATGATGATCGCATACAAGAAAATTATCGTGGCATACGTCCTGCGCCGGGCTATCCCGCGCAACCCGATCATACGGAGAAAGCAACGCTCTTCCGCCTGTTAGAGGCTGAAAAGCGCATTGGCGTCAAACTCACGGAAAGCTATGCGATGATGCCGGGCTCATCGGTGAGCGGGCTCTACCTCGCTCATCCCGAGGCTCATTATTTTGGAGTTGCTAAAGTTGAGCGCGATCAAGTCGAAGATTACGCCATGCGCAAAGGCATGAGCATTGCTGATGTCGAGCGCTGGTTAGCACCCATTTTAAATTACGAACCAGCCTAAAATAAAGCACACCCCATTGTGTCGGGGTGTGCCATAAATAATAACCAACAGGCGCTTATTTTTGCGCGAGTGCTGCTTTGACTTTTTCAACAATAGCAGGCGGTGTCGCATACATTTGCTCAACCAAAGCCTGCACATCCTCACCCTTTGTGGGGAAAGCGTCGATGTTCATCTTTACCGCATCAGCCTGTAAATCAGGATCTGCCATCGTCTCAACAAAGGCTTTACGCAAAGCGGCTAAACGCTCATCAGGCACTGTGGGAGGCAAGATAAAAGCGCGACTAAAACCATTTTGCGCATAAAACATTTTCAACGCGGCGCGCTGCTCATCTGTCTTTGCAAGATCAGACATTTTGGGAATTTTAAGAGCATTTAAATCAGGATGGCCCACGCTATCTTCTTGGACGACAACACGGCCAAACATTTTACCGCTGATCATATCGGGATATTGCACTTTCAGGGTTGACCAGCCGATGCCGCAAATGCCCTGCACTTCATTTTTTTCAACCGCCAATGTCACTTCGCGCGAGCCCTGATAGCCCGTGACAATGCGATAATGCGCATCAAGCAAGCCCTTGGTGAAGGTCGGAAAGTCCGATGTTGTGCTACCAGGTGCGGTCGCGCCAATCACCAGATCAGCTGTCAGCAAATCAGATGCAATTTTAATCGGCGCATCCTGACGCACCATACACACCAACACTTCAGCATTGGCATTGCCAACATATTTGAATTGACGCGGATCAAACGAACGCACTGTGCCCGAAAGCAAGGGATCGACGATCACACTTGGAAAAGTAATCGCCATGATTGAGCCATCTTTGGGCGCGACATTATAGAGATGATTGGCAACAATATTGCCACCCGCACCCGGCATATTGGTGATGATAACCGAGGGATTGCCGGGAACATGACGCCCCATCCAACGCCCAACCAAGCGTCCATAGGTATCAAGCCCGCCGCCTGTGGATGAGCCAATTGCAATCGTCAGATTGTGATCTTTATAAAACTTTGCCAGCGCATCGGCATCTTGCGCCTGCGCCAGCGCGCTTGATGACAGCACAAAGGCCATTGCCAGAGAATAGAAACGACTTGCCACGGGCACATCTCCTCTTACACTTTACTTATTTATATCTACCCTATGGATAGAACTTTGAATGCCCCTAGGCAACGCCTGAGCCAACAAGGCCACAGTTTTATGGCGATTTCGCCTCATTTTCGCGGGCTAGCCTTTGCTCATGCATAGCTAAAAGCTCCTCATAACTCGGCAGAGGCGGGGCTAATAATCGTTTGATTGTTTCAAATGTCGAGACATCGGCAATGCCATCAACACGCGAGGGCCGAAAATGACGCTGAAAGGCCTTCAAAACAGCTTCTGTCGCCTCGTCAAAAATTGCGGTTGGAACAGTCCTATAGCCAATCAGAGCGAGGTAGCATTGCAAATGACCGACGCGACGATCCTGATCCCCGCGCCGATAGATCGGCCCATCTTCAAACGGCGCGGGCTCAACCCACCAGCCAAGCCCTGCGGCATGCAATTGATCCCATGGGAAAAACTCACCAGGATCTTGCTTGCGCAGAGGGGCAATATCAGAATGGGCCAAGATATTACGCAAGGGAATTGACCGGCGTTCACAGATATCGCGGCATAAAGCAATAACTGCCTGTATTTGTGCTTCTGGATAGATATGGGCGCCGTCATGGCCTTCATGCACCAGCTCAATGCCAATGGATGCAGAATTCATATCTTTTTCTAAGTTCCATTCAGACTGACCCGCATGCCATGCGCGTTTATCCTCAGCAACTAATTGTTGAATGCGGCCATCTTCCCAAATCAAATAATGGCATGAGACTTCAGATTCAGGATCCATCAACCGCGCTAATGCAGCTTCGCCTGAGTCCATGCCCGTATAATGCAAGACAATATAAGCAAGCTCGCACCCCTGCTTTCGCTCACCAAAATTTGGCGAATGATGATAAGGGCCGGCCAAAGGACTATCTGGTTGGGTATCAGCTTGTTGGCTCATCATCCTCGTTTCTGCACAAAAGGCCCTCAGGGACTGAGGGCCAGTTTAAACATGATCGAAGAAGGTTGCGCAAACCTTAGTTGACGCGAACATAACGCAGGCAAATACGATTGCCATCGTAATCATAGCCCCAACGCACACAGCGGCGCTGAGGGGCTGTTTCAGCTCCAATAATGGCACCCGCTGCCGCGCCAATGGCGCCGCCGGCCAAAGCACCGCCAGCACGCCCAGTTGCTAAGCCGCCAACAACAGCGCCGGTCGCGCCCCCCAGAAGCGCGCCATTAACGGCACGATCATCGCGCGTAGTCCCACAGCCCGCGAGGGGAACTGCCATTAAAAGAGCCAGAGAAAGTCCTGCCATCTTACGCATTATATCCTCCTGAGATCGCTCGATTACCACAGCATTAAACCACGTCTGGCAGCTCTCGTCATCAAAAAGCATAACAAAAAAGCTCTGGCTTAAGACTGATGATATACGAGGTGACCAAAAGATTTTGCGACGCAGCAAGTAAAACACTTCATATATTCAATACAATATAGGCAAATATATTGACCATTTATGCACTTTAATAGTTTTTTAATAAACTATATTGAGTTTATCTCATAATATAAAGAAGAATATAAGTTTAAGAATCTGGTTTTACTATGCCAATATATTGCCTTAATTCTATTGAATATGCCGCAAATTGAAAATAAATCTGGGATTGTCTTATATGAATTTGCGACTAATCTATTCCTGCGTTTTATTACTGTCGCTGCACACTGGCGCATGGGCGTTCGCGAGCTTTGATGGTGTCGACAATTGGATTGATCTGGAAACCACAGCAAAAACGCAGATCAGCGCCTCGACCACAGGCGAGGCAAACGCCAATGCGCCTCAAACCAATACTCCCGAGCCAGCCACACAGACGCCCTCGCATCTGCGCGCTTTGGTTGAGCAACACGCAAAAGCCAATGGCGTGCCCTTCGCAATTGCTGATGCCGTCGTCAGAATTGAGAGCAATTACAATCCCAGCGCCAACCACGCTGGCAATATGGGGTTAATGCAAATCCGCCCACAAACCGCGCGCAGCGAGGGGTTTCAAGGCCCTGCCCATGATTTACTTAACCCAGATACAAATCTACGCTTTGCCATGCGCTATCTCGGAGCCGCCTATCGCCTGTCGGGTGGCGATGTCTGCCGCACATTGATGCGCTATCAATCAGGACATGACGCAACACAGATGTCGGCATCAAACCGGCGCTATTGCAACCGCGCACGTCATTTCATGGCGCGCGGCTAAGCTCTTCGCATCCTAAAAACTTGCATACCAGCCACGAGCCCTTTAACCAGAAAGGGCTAGTTGGCTGGACGACCGCTCCTTCGGGAGAGGAAAGTCCGGGCTCCACCGAGACACGATGCTGGATAACGTCCAGCGGGGGTGACCCCAGGGAAAGCGCCACAGAGACCAAACCGCCCTCTGCATGCAGAAGGTAAGGGTGAAAAGGTGCGGTAAGAGCGCACCGCGCAACCGGCAACGGAAGCGGCACGGCAAGCCCCATCGGGAGCAAAACCGAATAGGAGTGACACGATGTCGCAAGACATCATGTATGTCTCAGAACAGTCACTCGGGTTGGTTGCTGGAAGCGGCTGGTAACATCCGCTCAAGATGAATGGTCGTCACGCGCTTTGCGCCATACAGAACCCGGCTTATAGGCCAACTAGCACTTCATCTGCAGATATTATGAATATGTGTTGCAGATAATATTCAGCATCCATTCAGCCGCACAATCGCATAGTCCCATCATGCCTCAATGGGAGGCTAATTGAACCGATGGATCGTCCGATGAAAACCTCATCACTTCTTGCTTTGATCGCTGCCCTTGCTGTATCTGCTCCAGCTTTTGCGCAAACCAGCACACCCACAACCTCAACCACAATGGCACCTGCCGCGACAAGCGCGCCAGCAACGGCACCCAAATCGCCAGCACCAACGACCACAACGGGCAAACAGCGCACCGCCAAATCACTCGACTGTTCAAAACAAGCCAATGAGAAAAAATTGCATGGCAATGAACGCAAAACATTCATGAAAGAATGCAAGAAGGCGTAACGCCTTTGGCCGCATATATTAAAACCGCGTCGGAGCGTGACCCCGACGCGGTTCATAAATGTTAAAACATCGCCATGAACAGCTAATACCAACTAGCGTGCGAATTTCTTATATTTCAAGCGCTTTGGAATGACGCTTTGAAGACCAAGGCGACGCTTTTTGTCTTCTTCATAGTCTTGGAAATTGCCTTCAAACCATTCGACATGGCTATCGCCTTCAAAGGCGAGCATATGTGTTGCAATACGATCAAGGAAGAAACGATCATGCGAGATGATCACGGCACAACCTGCAAAATCAAGCAAAGCCTCTTCCAGCGCACGTAATGTGTCGACATCAAGATCATTGGTTGGCTCGTCAAGCAGCAAAAGATTGGCGCCACTTTTGAGCATTTTGGCCAAATGCACTCTGTTGCGTTCACCACCTGAGAGCATACCAACTTTCTTTTGTTGATCTGCACCCTTAAAATTAAACGACGAACAATAACCGCGTGAGTTAATTTCGCGCTTGCCCAGATAGATCACATCATTACCGCCGGAAATTTCTTCCCACACTGTCTTTTTATCATCAAGCGCATCGCGTGATTGATCGACATAACCAAGCTTGACGCTCTCGCCAATAGCAATCTTGCCGCTATCTGGTTGCTCTTGACCGGTGATCATACGGAATAAAGTTGTTTTACCCGCGCCGTTAGCACCGATGACACCGACGATACCACCAGGTGGTAATTTGAAGGAAAGATCATCAATCAACAGACGATCACCATAGCCCTTCGACAAATGGTCAAAATCAATGACATTTGTACCCAAACGCTCGGAGACAGGAATAATAATTTGGGCCGTTGATGGCGCTTTATCATTCTGCTTTGCCAACAAATCATCATAACGCTGAATACGCGCCTTCGATTTGGCCTGACGTGCTTTGGGAGAGGATGCAATCCATTCCTGCTCTTGCTCCAATTGGCGTTGGCGGGCTTCTTCTTCGCGACCCTCTTGCTGCAAGCGTTTTTGCTTTTGAACAAGCCATGAGGAATAATTGCCCTCATAAGGAATGCCACGCCCGCGATCGAGTTCCAAAATCCATCCCGTCACATTATCGAGGAAGTAACGATCATGTGTGACGATCAAAATTGCACCGGGGTAAGAACGCAAATGCCCTTCAAGCCAATTGACTGTCTCAGCGTCCAAATGGTTGGTTGGCTCGTCGAGCAGCAGCATATCAGGCTTTTCTAGCAATAATTTGCACAAAGCCACGCGGCGCCGTTCACCACCTGAGAGTTTGGTGACATCGGCATCATCGGGCGGGCAAGAGAGCGCATCCATCGCTTGCTCAACCTGACTGTCCAAATCCCATAGACCCTGCGCTTCAATTTCGTCTTGTAAGCGCATCATTTCATCGGCGGTCTCATCTGAATAATTCATCGCCAATTCATTATAGCGGTCCAAAATATCCTTCTTCGCTGCCACGCCCAGCATGACATTGCCGCGCACATCAAGCGAGGCATCAAGCTGAGGCTCTTGTGGCAAATAGCCCACGCGCGCACCTTCCGCGACAAAGCCATCACCGGTAAAATCCTTATCAATGCCCGCCATAATGCGCAGCAAGGTTGATTTACCCGAGCCATTGACACCCAGCACACCGATTTTCGCATCGGGATAAAATGAGAGATGAATATTATCCAGAACCTTTTTACCGCCGGGGTAGGTCTTAGTCAGGCCTTGCATATGATAGATAAATTGGCGCGCCATAGTCTTATGTCTCGAAGTCTGAGTGAACAAAATCAGGAATATAAAAGCCTTTTAGCGGCGCGAGCTGCGGCGGTCCAGCATTAACACGCGCAAGCACACACACTGGGGCTGAATCTTCATCTTACGACAACTTATGGTCTCTTGCTGACGCGTAATTATTAACAATAGTTAAGCTTTTAGTGCGTGTGAGAGATAATGCCCTATGACCAGATCTTATCAGTGGAGCCTGAGTCCCCTCGCCCTCTTCACAGTGATGATGAGCTTTTTGAGCGCAACACCAGCTCTCAGTGGGGCTTATCTTGAAAACAGAGAGACGGGATTGCTGATGATTGATGTGCGCATTGACCATGCGCGCGCCAGCTTTTCCGCAACAGGACAGCTCACCTCATCGGTAATTTTCGATCGCGTGGATACAACCAGCAACCTTGAATGGGGCTTGAATGATCGCGTCACAGTCTTGCTAAGTACAGGGGCAACAAAGGCAACTTATGAAGATGAAACAGGCTATAACTATTACTCAGGGCGCTCAGTAACGGAAGTTGGTGCGCGGTTTAAGCTTATACGCGGGGCGGATTGGATTTTGTCTGCGCAAACAACGGAACTGGTGCCCATCAACGCCAGTTATATCAACAGCGCTGTTGCCACGGACACTCTTGAACAACAAGACCTACGCTTGCTCCTAGGCAAAAACTTTGTGATCGGCACGCGCTATCCTCTCTATGCCGAGATTCAAATTGGTG
>Ga0164297_10000773_pt1 | contig 37391 bp, 35 predicted proteins | sample GEODES058metaG_FD_113539 | JGI IMG/M metagenome (GOLD analysis project Ga0164297, IMG submission 113539) | Dystrophic lake water microbial communities from Trout Bog Lake, Wisconsin, USA - GEODES058 metaG | ecosystem: Environmental > Aquatic > Freshwater > Lake | place: USA: Trout Bog Lake... | reverse complement strand
GGGAAGAACTCTGATTTAATTATTCCATTCATTCTTTCTGCCAAAGCATTTTCATATGGGCTTCCATTTTGAGTCATACTTATGGATATATTGTTTGCCATGAGTATATCAGTATAACTCCCTTCATCGTCCTGCATTTTGGCCTCCATATTTTGCAGATATACTTTTTGTGTAGGAGGTTCATCCACTACAAAATCCATGTAGGCATGATAGCATTGCAACAAGGCTTCTTTGTTGATGTCGGGTACTTGTACCAGTGCCTTGTACATATCGTATAAATCACGGCCTTTTCTGCGTTGGTATAATGCCCTCAGCTTTGTGCCTAACAGTTCTTCCAACCGGTAAGTGGTAATGCTGCAAGATCCGGTGAACCATGAAGACTTTACTTCAAAAGGAAATTGCTGATAGCCTAATACGGTGAAATGCTCCCGGCAATTGGTTTCTACTTTCAGGCGGAGGTTTTGCACCGGAGGGAACTCAGATTCAAAACGATAATGCAGGGTAAAATTGTTTTCCTTCTGCTTGCGGGCTGGGTCACCCAAAAAAGCCAGCTTTTCTCTTAACCTATCCACTACAGGACCAAATGGCTCTGCTGTGATCTGCACTAAATCAATATCCTCAGAATAACGGGGTTGGGGGCTTAAATACAATTTGTGTAAAGCAGTGCCGCCTCTGAATGCAAGGCTTTTGGCCAGAAACTCATCGGAAAAAATCTCTACCAAGGCACGGCAAATCACCAGGTCTTGTTCTACCTGTTCGTTGGTTTGCCAGGGCACCTGATTGGCCCATTCTGTTATGTATGCCTGTGGTATCATTCGTCAAGTTCTATTGTTGTGTTTACGATTACTTTCCATCTTTCGTCTGATGCAAAACCCTTTGCCGGAGCTGAGGCTTTCAATGGTATCCTAAACAAAGCAGCATTGTTATTTTGCAAGGCCATGTATAAGGCATTGGCCAGCGGCTGATTGTCAAATACTTTATCAAGCAGATAGCCCAAACGCTGCAAGGCGGTTACAGGAACATGCTGCAACAGGTTGCTGTTGAAAGCATCGGGTTGAATACTTTCGGCTAACTCTGACAAAACAGTAGCTACTCTGTTAATTCCGCCTACCCGCTTAGCATATTGTATCAGGTCGGTTGCTGTAAGAGCCGGATTAGATATTTTTAAATATCCTGCTTCTGTTTTTCGGGTGTCTAACAGTGGTTCCGGTATTTCCTTTTTGCTGATGTAGTTTATTTTCAGCCCCTTTTTCTGCATAGGCCGCAGCACCGGAAACCCAGTGACGACGAAGAACTCCTGTGGTTGCTGATGCGATGCTCCATGATAGGCAGCTGCGTTTAATAATGCCAGGTAATAAGGGCGGTCCAATTCCTTCATAAAGGCATCTAAAAACAAAGTGGGGGGTAGGATTCCTTTTGACCTGTATTGGGGTGGAATAATGAGGTAATAGCCTTTGTGGATGGAAATAATCTGCTCTTTATCTACCAGCCTTTTCAAGGCAAACTTATTGGCGGTGTCTGACTGCTCTGGGAAATCGGCACGGAACTGGTGCAGGGCAAAAGCATATTTCCCCTTAGCCAGCAGGTGGTTTGCCCAATCTTCTGCACTCTTATATTGCCTTGAATCTTCCAATAGAGTAATTTTTTGCGAAAGGTAGTGAAAACTGCTACTTTTTGCAAATGTTTTCTCTTTTTTTCCTTTGTTTGATTGAATAGAATTTATATGTTTCTGGGTAAGCTCCCCCTAAAATTTGAGCCAGTTAAAAGTATTAAATTAGTATAAACCAGATTTTCAATAATTCAATTAATAAGGTGAGCTGGTAATTAACAATTCGATTGGTCGATAAAATTTTCTTTAAAATCGATTATTTTATCTTTTTTGTCTTTGTTGCTATGATTGTTATTTGCCGTGAATTCACGTATTTTTTTAGCTTCACGTGAAAGCACGTGAAGTAAGATGAATTCACGTGTAATATTAAAAATTCACGTGAATCATCTTAAATATTTGTTTTAAAAAATATGGGTAATGTTATAGTTGCAGCAATAACACTTTGCTTACAGTAAGTATAAAATAAAATAACAACAAGAAAGGTTGCTGTTATTTTCAAAAATAATTTATTAAAGTTTTTGTTTTAAAAAGAATCTTTTAAGTAGGTTTATTATCATTGTCTTTGCCCTGTGTATTTACCTGATTTACAAGTTGCGCGTTTTGTTCTTTAAGAGTAGCGATTGTTTCATTCTGTTTTGCAATGTTGTTTCTGTTTTGCTCATCTGAAGACTGTAGATTTGCAATTACTTTTTTGTGTCTTTTGTTTTGACTGTGAAGCCAAAGAAGCCCTAAACCAAAAAGTCCTGCGGTGATACTAATTCCAATTAGCCACTTTTTATTTGTTTCATTAATATGAATATTTTTTAAATGGCTCAAAATGTTCTGATTAGGACTCATGGTAAGAAATTTTATGGATTTGAGTGATTGGGTTTGAAATAATGACATGCTTCAAGAAAACAGAAGTGAGAATACCTTCTTTCGAAATTGAATATTCAATGCAATCATGGAGGTTGATTTCGTAAGTATCTAATTGTTCAGTTGAAACTTCTGCGCCGTGCTTTTTAATAAGAAAGTCTATTCTGGAACAAATGCCTTTGTGTTTAGCAATAAGCTTTGCTATTAAGTCACGGGTTGGTTTGTCATTTTCGCGGTGGTAGGTAGTTTTGCAATCTCTTATATTGCCGAATTGATCAACAGTTACCGGACAAAATTCACGGCTTGCGTGGTCGTTATCAGCTATTGGCGCATGGCATTGTTTACATTGCCTGCCTAATTCATAGGTAAACTTTGATTCGTTGTCCGGAGATGTGAATGTTTTTTTCATTAATTATAAAAGTTTTGGCAAATATAGTAAATTAGATTTAAAATCTAATTTATGAAATTAAATTGGATTTTTGATTTTTTTAGTATATTGCGATATGGAAATTTTGGAAAAGAACATAGAAAATGAAGGACTAATCAGTTTAGTAGAATTCAGAGAATTCATGTTTAAACAGATTGTACCGCTAAAGGATTTGATGGATTTTGAAGGCAAACCAATAGAAAAGCAGTTCCCCTTTTGGAGAAGAAAAAAGCTGTTGCCCTTTTTTGTAAAAGGAAAGCATCTGGATTTTGAAATTAGTTTTATTCAAATGATATGGTTGAGAATTTTAGATACTCTCCGTTCAATGAGTTATTCAATCAATGATATAGAGAAAGTGACAGATTATTTTTTTAAAGATGCTTACTTTGATGAATTACCTGAAAAGAATATCAGATATAATAAAACCGTATTGGAAGAAAAAGTTAAGAAGGGAACAATAACCTATGAGGAAGAGCAACTGTTAAAAAATCTGAATGGTTTTCTTGAAGACGAACGACTCCTTTACGCTTTAAAGTTTGACATAAATTATCTATCGAATCTTATTGTTCACTGCATTAGCACTTCTCTGGAAGCTGGTATTATGATTTATAAAGGCGGAAGGGTGGTTGAATATTTAGGGGAGACAACTTTCTCTCATAAAGCAATTGACTTTGATTTAAACGCACCTCATATTAAGTTGCCGATAAAATATTTTTTAAAGGAATTTATAAACAACGATGAATTGCAGAATAGTATTCTTCCAAATATTCTCAATGATGATGAAAAATATATTATAGGAGAGTTACGAAAGGATAATATAAGTGAATTAAATATTAAAAAAAGTGGCGGTGAGATTGTCCGAATTGATATTGCTACAGATAAGGTTATCTCCGGTGACAAAGCAAAACAAATAAAAGAAATCATTGGACTTCGTAATTATGAAGAAGTGATTATCAATACAAGAAATGCCAATACATTAAGTTTTAAAAAAAGAACAAAAAAAATAAAACAAAATGAAAAATTAATACAATAAATGATTCCGTTTAATACGGCTCCATTATAAACACCAGCTATCCTCCATTTAAAGTGGCGATGGTTTCAACTGGTGGAAAATGTATAAAGATGAAACACCATTAACACAAGATGAAATAAAACAGTTACACCTACTTGCAGATATTATTATCTCGCAACTTTTAAACAGTAACACAAAATAGCATAGCTATGAAAATGCAACAAGCAAACAATCAACACTCGGATTTACTTGCAAAACATTTTGCCAAGAAGTCCTCTATTTTACCGGCTCGTTCGGGTAACATTTGTTACGGCTATGATAGAGTTTCTTCTAAATACCAACAGGTAAATGGCAATTCTCTTGTTTGGCAATTTGAGAACATTGCTGCTTTTGCTGAAAAGAATAATTTAATCATTAAAGAACAATTTGGTGGCACATATGAATCAGCACAAACTGATGAAAGAAAAGAGTTCACTAGAATGATTGAAAGTATTAAAAAGGATAAAACTGTTTCAGCAATAATTGTTTACTCCTATGACAGGTTCTCCCGCTCCGGTGCTAATGGTATTTTCTTGCTTGAAAATTTACGTAAGCTTGGTGTACGCATTATAGCAGTTACACAAAAAGTTGAATCGTTTACTCCTACCGGAAATTTTCAGGAAAACCTTTATATGCTGCTAAGCAGATTAGACAATGATATGCGCAGAGAAAAGAGCATTGCAGGAACTAAATCCATGCTGCAAAGAGGGTTTTGGCCCCATACTTTACCTATAGGTTATACTAACTTAAATAAAAATTCAACTGCTGATAAGCATAAATACATCATCAATGAACAAGGATTACTTTTAAGAAAAGCTTTTGAATGGAAAGCATCAGGTAAATTATCCAACCAACAAATCATCGATAAGCTCAAAATAAAAGGATTAAACATCACTTTACGCAATATGGCTTGGATATTTGCTAATCCGTTTTATTGCGGCTACATTATTTCCTCCATGCTTCCAGGTGAAGTCATAGTAGGAAATCATCCACCATTAATTACCCCTGATTTATTCTTACAAGTAAATAATATCAGCAAGCAACATCCTATCAGCGGTGTTCCTAAAGATGCTCAGAATGATAATCTTCCTTTAAAAATTTTCCTGAAAGATTATTTAAGCAGCAGCCCCTTCACCGGTTATTATAACAAAAAGAAAAACCTTTATTATTACAAAACACGCGATAAGGGAACTAAAGTAAATGTGTCTGCTTCATTTTTAAATAACAGGTTCCAACAGATTTTATCTACCATTGAATACAATAAGAAGTACAAAAGCAAGCTCAAAGAAATTTTAGTAGACAAACTGCAAAATCAATATACTTCAAACCAATTTGATGAGAAGATAAATTCTAAAAGGATTGTAGAATTACAATCCCAGTTAGATACCCTTGAAGAACGATATGCTTTGGGCAAAATTGAAAAGGAACAGTATGATAAATTTGCATCCAAATATCAAGAGCAAATTGATGCTTTACGATATGAAATCGAACAAAATAAAAATTTGAGTTCGAACCTCAATATTGCAATTGAAAAAGGATTGAATATCGCTGAAAACATAAGCCAGTTATGGGTTTCATCAAACTACATAGCTAAACAAAAGTTACAGTTCTTAGTCTTCCCTGATGGGATGCAGTACGATAAAGAAAATAAGGCTGTTCGAACCACAAGGATAAATACTATATTCTCACAGATTATAGAACAGGCAAGAATTTTAGAGGAAACAAAAAAAGACAACCTCTTGCAAGATTGTCTTTTTGGTAATGAAGTCGGGAGGACAGGATTCGAACCTGCGACCCCTTGGTCCCAAACCAAGTATTCTACCGGGCTGAACTACCTCCCGTGCCTAAAATTTTTGCAGGTATAAAACCTGCGGTGAGGGAGGGATTCGAACCCTCGGTACAGTTTGACCCGTACGGCAGTTTAGCAAACTACTGGTTTTAGCCACTCACCCACCTCACCTTTTTTGAGGACACCTCTTTATTAAGAGGGCTGCAAAAATAGGGAGTCGATATGTAAAATCCTAAAAAAAGAAAAATCTAAATACCGATTATTTTTTAATGCGTATTTAGATTGATAAAAGTTAGTGATTTCCTCAAATATTACATAGCTGCCAACTGCACTTTCTGTGTAAGCTCCATCACATTTTCACGGAAAATTGAATCTGTATCCATTAAATCTTTTACTGTTTGACATGAATGAATAACAGTAGTATGATCTCTTCCTCCAAAGTGTTCTCCAATAGTTTTTAAAGAATTTTTAGTAAATGCTTTGGCCAGATACATGGTTATTTGACGAGCCTGAACAATTTCGCGTTTGCGTGTTTTATGCAACAATTTTTCGTACGGTACTGCAAAATATTCGCACACCATTTTTTGAATGGCATCAATAGTAATTTCTTTACTGCTTGTTTTAACGAAATTTCTTAATACTTTCTTCGCTAATTCTAAATCAATGTCTTTTTTATTTAATGATGATTGAGCCAATAAAGAAATCAATGCGCCTTCTAATTCACGAACATTGGTACTAATATTATAAGCAACATATTTAACCACTTCTTTACTCATATCCAAACCATCATTCTTCATCTTTCTTTCCAATATCTCAATTCTTGTCTCATAATCCGGCAATTGTAAGTCAGCACTTAACCCCCAACGGAAACGACTCAATAATCTTTCCTGCATGCCATCTAAATCTTTGGGAGATTTATCCGATGTTAATACCAATTGTTTACCGCTTTGATGTAAATGATTGAAAATGGCAAAGAATGCATCCTGGCTTTTTTCTGCTCTTGCAAAAAATTGCACATCATCAATAATCAATACGTCAATCAATTGATAAAAATGAATAAAATCGTTAATGGCATTATTACGTCCATGATCTTGAAACTGATTAATAAATTTTTCACTGCTTACATACAACACTACTTTATGAGGATGTAATCGCTTTACATCATTACCAATAGCTTGTGCCAAATGTGTTTTACCCAATCCAACCCCGCCATAAATAACCAGTGGATTGAATGAATTGGCACCCGGTTTTTCTGCTACCGTTTTCCCTGCACGACGAGCAACACGATTGCAATCGCCTTCAATAAATGAATCGAAAGTATATGTTGAATTTAATTGAGGATCAATTTGCATTTTCTTCAAACCGGGAATAACAAAAGGGTTTTTAACAGGATTATCTATTACTAATGGAAAGTTCATTTCATTGTTACTGAAAGTTTTCATTCCACTTGCAGGAATGTCTGTACTTCCATTTCTGCCATTGCCACTGTCAACCATAATACGATATTCTAATCTTGCATCTTTCCCTAATTCACGTTTCAATGTTTTAGCAAGCAGGTTTACATAATGTTCTTCGAGGTATTCATAAAAAAACTGACTTGGTACCTGAATCATTAAAACATTAGATTTTAATTCAACAGGATTGATGGGCTCAAACCATGTTTTAAAATGTTGCCATTCTACAATGTCTTTGATAATCTTTAAGCAATTGTTCCAAACGGATTCAGCAGTCTTGGCCATAATAAAATAAAAGAATTTATGATGATGTTAGAATTTTCTCTTGGTCGTTGACCGCCTTTTATTTTTTCGACAAATTTCTATTTGCTAAAAAACTTCAGACGGAATGCGAATATGTAAACTTTATGTTGAAAAAAAAATTTTTTATTCATTTGTTTTTTCCCTTACCACTACAGTATGGGCTTTTATCAATTTTTTTTGTTGCGATCGAGCCAAAGAATAATCCAATCTGCCCAACTGCAAACCTGCCCAACCCACTTGATTTACCAACGTATTACCATTATTCCTGTTTTTATAAACACGTGGCGCATCAAAAAACTTATGCGTATGTCCACCAATGATCACATCAATATCATAACATTCTTTTGCTAAAATCTCATCACTAACTTTATCATCAAAATATCTATCCCCTAAATGCGAAAGGCATACAATCAAGTCGCAGCCTTGCTTTCTTAAATACGCTGCTGTTTTATTGGCATGCTCAATTGGTTCTAAATAAATTGTTTTACCATATAGTTCATCAGGTACCAATCCTTTCAATTCAATACCAACGCCCAATACACCAATCTTTAATTTTCCTTTCTGAAATATTTTATAAGGTACAGATTTTCCTTCCATTGGCGTAAAAGAAAAATCATAATTGCAAATAATTACCGGAAATTTTGCATATTGAAGTTGAGTAGCAAAATTTTCAAGGCCTGCATCAAAATCATGATTACCCATCGTTGTTGCTTCGTAACCCATCATACTCATACATTTTATATCCGGCTCACCTTTATACATATTAAAGTAAGGCGTACCTTGAAAAATATCTCCAGCATCTACTAATAATACATGTTCAATATCACTTCTGATTTGTTTGATCAATTGTGCCCTTGCAGCAACACCGCCTAAACCTGCATATTGACTACCATCCATTGGAAATGCTTCTAAATGCGAATGCACATCATTGGTATGTAAAATAGTCAGGTAATTAGTTTCTTCATTATCAGCAAAAAGATTTGATGGCATAAATGATGATGCCATTAATGCAGTACCGGCCATTGCCGTTTTCTTTAAAAAATTTCTTCTATCAATTGACATAAACAATTCTGTTATCCATCACCGCTTCAATGGGTTTGGATTGCTTGGTAAACATAATAATGTATTCCATCAAAGCGTCTCTTAATAAGTAACCGATATTTTGTTTTGGAATATTCTTCAGCATGGTACAATCATCACCGCCATTGGCTATGTAATCTGTGTTCGCAATGATATAATCTGCATTTTCTTGCAATGGTTTCTCATTGATGATAATATTGATCGCTTTATTATTCTTGATTCCCATGGTAATGCCCGATAACGGCCATCCCCCGGCAGCAGCAATCTTATCCAAAAAAGTTTTCAAGACGTTTCCTTTAATGATTTGCAATACAAGTACATTGTCGAAAGGCATTAATTCATAAATTTTACCAATGGTGATATCTCCCTTAGGAATATAAGATCGAATGCCTCCAATATTCATAAATGCAGCATCAATTTTTTTGTGGAATTTTTTTTCTGCCATTGCTCTCATGCAATCGGCCATAAAATCACCTAATGAACTTTCGGGTTGTTTATTGGTCAATGTTGAAACAGAAAATCCAATTACTTGATTCATGCTTTTATGCAAACTATCTGCATAAGGTTGTAACCAATGGATATAATTACTGTCTTTTGGTAAAGAAGAAACTATCTTATACTGCTTAAAAGAAACCGCAATGTCTTGTGCAATCATGTTAGCTGAAAAGAAAATCGAGAAGCAGATGAAAAAGTATATTGATTTTCTTTGGTACATGCGCAATCAGATGAAATTGGAAGTTACATTTTTTATAAAAAAGTAAAACATTTTTTTATTAGAGAAATTTGAATATTGATTCAATACATTTGTCATGAAATAAAATATTATGAGTTACGAAATTATTGGTAAGCTTACTGCAAAATTCAATATTGTTCAACGCACAGAAACTTTTAAAACAAGAGAATTTGTGATTGAAAAAACAGAAGATATTGGTGGCCGCTCTATTACAAACTATGTAAAATTTCAATGTGTGCAGGATAAGACTGCATTGCCTGATAAGTTTAATATTGGAGATGAAGTAAAAGTATTGTTCAATATTAAAGGAACAAAATGGGTAAAAGATGGCAAAGAAAATTATATTACCAATTTAGATGCATGGAGAATGGAAACCGTAAAAATGGGTGATCAAAATCCGGCACCCGATTTTATTTCCGATGCTCCGCCACCTGACGCTGTGGATGATTTACCCTTTTAATCATTCGCTTTATTTAATTTAATCAGAATAATAAAAATTGTTTTTTAGGATAAACACCTAACAACATGCAAAAAGAAGTTACGCTGAAAATTAAGCCCAACGAGGCTTTTGAGGATAGTACAATTAAAGAATATATTGCTCAGTCAATAGGCAAACCGCTTGATACCATCACAGGGTTTTATAAAATCAAACAATCCATTGATGCCAGAAGCAGACAACAAATCTGGGTCAATCTTACACTCCAAACCTTTATTGATGAGCTATTTCATCAAAGAGCCATCAATCAAATTCATTTCAAAGAAATTCAACCCGATGCTAAAAAAGTAATTATTGTTGGCGCCGGCCCTGCAGGTTTATTTGCCGCATTAAGATTATTGGAACTGGGCATTCAACCAATTATACTCGAAAGAGGAAAAGATGTTCGCTCAAGAAGAAGAGATCTTGCCATATTAAATAAAGAAGGTGTTGTAAATACCGAAAGCAATTATTGTTTTGGCGAAGGAGGCGCAGGTACTTATAGCGATGGCAAATTATATACGCGCAGTAATAAACGCGGCAGCATTGATAAAATATTAAATCTCTTTGTGCAGTTTGGTGCTGAAGAAAAAATTTTATACGAAGCACATCCTCATATCGGAACAAATAAATTACCACATATTATCACAGCCATGCGAAAATGCATTCTTGAACATGGAGGTATTTTTTTGTTTGAAAAAAAAGTGACTGATTTTATTATTGAGAAGGATGTTATAAAAGGTGTAATTACTGCAGATAAGGATATTATAAAAGCTGATGCTGTTATTTTAGCAACCGGACATTCGGCTAGAGATATTTTTGAATTATTGGCTTCAAAAAAAATATACATCGAAGCAAAACCATTTGCATTAGGTGTTAGGGTAGAACATCCTCAATCATTAATTGATTCCATTCAATATCATTGTGCCATACGGGATGAATATTTACCACCATCCTCTTATAGTTTGGTAGAACAGGTAAATGGAAAAGGTGTATTCAGTTTTTGCATGTGCCCCGGCGGAATCATTGCCCCTGCTGCAACACAGCCAAATGAGCTTGTGGTAAATGGATGGAGCCCGTCAAAAAGAAACAATCCTTTTGCCAATAGCGGTATTGTTGTAAGTGTTGATGAAAAAGATGCTATAAATTATTTGAAAAACGCAAAACGCAAAACGCAAAACGCAAAATTGGCATTGATGCATTTTCAACAAATGGTTGAACAAAGGTCTTTTGCTGCGGGTGGCGGAAAATTTGTTGCACCGGCTCAAAGGATGGTAGATTTTTGTACAACTAAAATTTCTCCCACATTACCCGAATGCAGTTATTTGCCCGGCATTCTTTCTGTCAACTTACAAAATGCTTTACCTGATTTTATTTTTAAAAATTTACAAGAAGCGTTTAAAGCTTTTGGTAAAAAAATGAAAAGTTATTACACCAATGATGCAGTTATTGTTGCAACTGAAAGCCGCACATCTTCTCCGGTGCGTATTCCTAGAGATCCAGATAGTTTGCAACACCTGCAAATAAAAAATTTATATCCATGTGGTGAAGGTGCAGGATATGCCGGTGGCATTGTAAGTGCCGCAATGGATGGCGACAGAGTAGCTGTAGCGATTAGCGAAATCTTATCAATTAAATAAATTCAATACGAAAAATTATTGAAATAAAAAACGGGAAATTTCCCGTTTTTTTTACGGCATCCGCTTTATACTTTGCACTCAATTATTTTTCACATTTAAAAAAAGTATATGGGAGCAAAACTAAAGGCGGGTGAGGCTTTTAAATCTCATCAGGCATTTTTAAAAAAGTTAGCCAATTCGGGTGCTACCAATTTACCTGATTTTCCTAATGCGGTATGTGTTCCATTAGATGAGTTGAAAAAATTAATTGCCGATGTAGAAAAATCTTTAGCCAATAACGGTGTTCCTTCAAAAGAAATGGGGGTGGCTATTGTTCCAGGAATTAATTTGAGTAACAAACCCCATTCAAAAGGTAATGTTACTTTTATGTTAGTGGCTACTAAGTTTACAGAAGATGATACACAAGGAAAAGTAATTACCATAAGTAACCCGGTTACAGGTTCGCACCAAATTTCTGCTAAAAAGAAAATCACTGAAGATCCGCCAATTGATGATAATTCATTTGACGTGTGGGGTCAATGGCCTTAATAATTTTTTATGAATATACCGGTTGCGCTTTTTTTTGAATTTCTCTGTGCTTTCTCTGCCACTCGCTTTTTGTATTCAAAGCAAAATGGATGGTGGAGGCATTTTATATGGTTCTTAACTATTGTATTTATCATTGATACAACCGGCTATTTATTTTATTTGTCAAGAATTAATAATCATTGGCTATATAATATTGCCAATTTTATTTTCGCAAGTTTTTATACCTGGGTATTATATAAAATCAACAGCACAAATAAATTGATGAAAAGATTATTGACCGGCTGTCAAATTATTTTTTCGATAACTTATTTATTTGAAAGTATTCAAAGTCATTTTTTAGAAGCAAGCAGGTTTAGTTTTATTTTCAATACGATTTATATCATCATAGCTTGTTGTTTGTATTTTTATTTTTTATTGAAAAATGACGAATACATCAATTTGGTTAAGGATGCTTCGTTCTGGATTATATCAGGTTTATTTTTCTTTGAGTTGGGAAGCATATCACTCATTATATTTTCGAGCTATTTGGTAGAAATCAATTTGAAAGAGAATATCAATGTTTCTTTTGCTATCTTAAACGTGGTAAATTTTATTTTTTACGGCTGTTGGACATATGCTTTTATATGCAAGTATCGTCAAACTATATCATCACCATCGTAGTTGTTATAACGGGTATCTTTTTAATCGTTGCGTTATTCCTCCTTTTGTATGTAAATATTTATAATGAACGAAAAAAGAAATACATGGAAGAAAAATTATTACTACAAAGAGAATATGAACAACAACTTATTCAATCGCAATTAGAAGTTCGTGAAGCCACATTTTCTGAATTGGGAAAAGAATTACATGATAATGTTGGGCAATTATTAAATAGCACCAAATTGTTGATAGGCATTACGCAACGCAATATTCCCGATGCGCCGGATACTTTATTTACCGCTGATGAAACTTTAGCTAAAGCCATTCAGGAATTAAGGGCTTTATCAAAATCGCTGAATAAAGAATGGCTACAACAATTTAATTTTTTGGAAAACCTGCAAACAGAAATTGAACGAATCAATTCAAGCAATACTATTAAAATACATTTTAATCATCCACAAAAGATTCCTTTCAATGCAGATGAGCAGGTAATTTTATTCCGTATTGTGCAAGAATCTGTTCAGAATATAATGAAACATGCAGAAGCCAATATAATCAATATTGAAATAAAAGAAGATGCTTCTTTTATTCAAATCATTATCAACGATAATGGTTTGGGTTTTGAAAAAAACAACATCGGTATTCATGGAATCGGCATGTTGAATATGAAGCATAGAACAGAATTGCTGGGCGGAAAAATTAATTGGGAATCATCAATGAAAGGAACCAAAGTCACCATCCAATTACCTATAAAAACAAATGAAGCATGATAAAAATCGGTATTGTTGATGATCATCAGTTATTTGCCAAGTCGTTAAGTTTAATGCTTGCCAGTTTTAAAAATTATCAAATTGTAGTAGAAGCATTGAATGGAAAAGATTTGCAGGAAAAATTAGCTGACAAAAAAATTATCCCGGAAATAATGCTGATAGATGTGAATATGCCAATCATGAATGGAATTGAAACAGCAAAATGGATGCATAAAAAATACCCCTCCATAAAAATGGTTGCACTTTCTATGAACGATGAAGATAGGATCATCATTGATATGCTGAAAGCCGGTTGTTGCGCTTATTTATTGAAAGACACACATCCTAATGAATTAGAAAATGCATTAACCGAAATAATTGAAAAAGGATTTTACAATGCAGATGCAACCAATGTTAATTATAGAAGCATCTTGCAAATGGATAAAGAAAAAGAGTTAATGAATATCACAGAAAGAGAAAAAGTTTTTTTAAAACTTGCCTGCAGTGATTTTACCTACAAAGAAATAGCAAAACAAATGAATGTAAGTCATAGAACAATTGATGGTTATAGAGAAGAACTTTTTAAAAAATTTAAAGTACAAAGCAGAGTTGGCTTAATCCTCGAAGCTTTGCGAAAAGATATTATCAAACTATGAAATCCATAAAAGCCGCTGAATTCAGCGGCTTTTATTTTTTATTCTTCAGATTTTTTTTCTTCTCTTTTAGAAAGCAATAATTGATCTTTTATTAAATTATTCTTTTTAAAAGATTCTAATTCGCTTTTTAGCTTATGATTATCATCCTCACTCCAACCTGAAAGGATTGACAGATCAGGCTTTCCTGAATCTATCCAGGCTGTATACCAAAAATCGGCTACCAAATTTGCAGAATTCAATAATTGCTCATTAATGGAATTTTTTAAGGCGGCGGCATAGGCTTTTCCAAATGCAGTGGTATAATATTTCACTTGCCGTCCTCTTTGTGTTTGCACTTTATACTTGGTACTGTCTGTAAAATTTTTACTTACTTCTTTTTCTTTTTCCAACACATTCGGCAATAATAAATATGCTTTTCGTACTGCATTCCAAATAGCCAATTCCGGTTGTTTTAAATAAGTTGCCTGATGTGTTGAATACAAATTATAATTACTAATTTCAATCTCAGGTACTATACTTTCCCATAAAGCATGAATACCTTTTTGATTGGTAAATTGTCCATCATAATTTGTGGTAGTATGTAATGGAACATTGGCATCTTCAATATAATGTCCAATATCTGCAGCATAAAATAAAATGCTGTCTTTGTTACCACTTTTAAAGGCTTCGACCAATTTATTTTTCATGTAAATAACATGATAAGGAACATATCCATATTTTAACAAAGTGTCTTTCGAATATTTCGCAACAGCATCATTCCAATATAAAGGCATTTTCCATGCTGCCGAATCGCCATATGCTTCCAAATCAATAAAATGTTTGGTAGCTTCTGTTGGATCGCTATTTCTCCGAATATCTGGTCTTGGTGCATTATTCACTAAGTAATCCATATTCTTATAAAAAAATTCCTGAATGGTTTTCGGCAATTCATACACTGCCAATTGATGAGCTGTTTTGTGCACCAAAAAGCCCCAACTTGCCATGATCAACAAACCTGTTATTAACAAGCCTGTGGTAAATAATTTTTTAACTTTGGTCATGTGGAAAGATTTTTTACGTAAACTGCAATATTATTACAAAACTTGCCCCCGCTAAGTAATATTTGTGTAAACGGAGCAACTAACCATATATACCTCCAACACATTGAAAAATTTAGTAGTGCTGTTTCAATATTAACATTGACTTCATATTATGAGTAACATTTTAGAGCTGAACCACTTAAAAAAATATTTCGACGCTCAAAAAGCTGTTGATGATATTAGTTTCAATATCAAAACAGGAAGCATCTTTGGCTTGTTAGGTCCTAATGGCGCCGGTAAAACCACTTTGCTTCGAATGATCACAGGAATATTTTATCCTGATAGCGGTGAAATTATTTTTGACGGAAAGAAATTTCATCTATTAGATGATATCATTAAGATTGGTTACATGCCTGAAGAACGTGGTTTGTATAAAAAAATGAAAATTGGTGAACAGGCATTGTATCTAGCACAATTAAAAGGGCTCAGCAAAACAGAAGCGCTTGAAAAAATTAAATTTTGGTTCAGGCGATTGGAAATGCAAAGTTGGTGGAATAAAAAAGTAGAGGACCTGAGTAAAGGCATGAGCCAAAAACTACAATTTGTTACCACTGTTTTACATGAACCCAAATTAATTATACTGGATGAGCCTTTCAGCGGACTGGATCCTGTAAATGCGAATTTAATTAAAGATGAAATTTATGGATTGGCACAACGTGGCAGCACCATTATTTTCAGTACGCACAGAATGGAACAGGTGGAAGAAATCTGCGATCACATTGTATTGGTTAATTTAGGAAAGAAAATTTTAGACGGTACGGTGAATGATGTAAAACAACAATTTAAAGAAAATAAATTCAATATTAAACTGCGTGAATTACCTGCCGGATTAAATGATACATCTTTTGAATTGGTTAATACCGTTGCCAATAACTTGATCGTAAAAATTAAAGAAGGTTATCGAAGTAATGATGTGCTGCAATATTTCCTTCAACAAAATATCACCATCGAAAGCTTTAATGAAATACTTCCATCATTGAATGATATATTCATTCATTTGGTGGAAGGAACAAAAGCAACCACCAGATCTTTTCAAGCAATTTAATAATCCTAATATCAACATTATCTAATTATATTTTATGAATAAAACTTTTTTGATAGCACGTCGTGAATTTTTAAGCCGGGTACAAAAAAGAACATTTTTATTAACCACGATCGGTTTGCCATTGCTCATTTTTGGCTTTTATGCAATGATGATCTATTTCTCCGTAAAAGGAAACGATAGCTTAACGATTGCAATTGCAGACAATGCTAATTTGTTTGAAGGGAATCTATTAAAATCTGATGATGAAGTAAGTTTTGAATTAGTACAAAACCAAACGGCTGCTACATTAGACCCCCAATTACAAAGCAAAAAATATGATGGTTATATTATTATTCCGTCAGGTTATAAATTAATGGCGGAAGATACATTGCAACTAAAATCAAATAAATCCATTGGTTTAATTACCAGAGAAAAAATTCAAAAAATATTCAGCAATGTATTGGAAGAAAAAAGATTGCTGGCATTGCATCTATCCAAAGCAAAGATTGACAGTTTACAAAACATCAATCATATAAAATTTGCCACCATTGAAGGCAAAGCAGATTCTGATACGAAAGCAGGCATTAGTTATGGTGTTGGGTTTGTTTCAGGATTCTTAATTTATTTTATTTTATTTATTTATGGAGCCATGGTGATGCGAGGTGTGATGGAAGAAAAAGTTAGCCGTATTGCAGAAGTTATGGTAAGCAGTGTAAAACCCTTTCAATTAATGATGGGAAAAATAACGGGTATTGGTGCAGTTGGTTTAATTCAGTTTATTATATGGATCGTGTTGGTTTTTGGATTGCAATTATTACTACCGTTGATATTCCCTAACTTATTACATCAAATGCAGGGACAACCTATGCAACCCGGTGGAATGCAGGCTGCACAAGCTGTTCAGCAAAGTGGAGCTATGTCGGGCTTGGTGAACGGATTGAATCAAATTAATTTCCCTTTGATCATTGGTTGCTTTATTTTTTATTTTTTGGGGGGCTATTTATTGTACTCTTCTCTATTTGCTGCTGTAGGTAGTGCCGTTAATGAAGATCCCCAGGATGCACAAAGTTTAATGTTACCAATCACGATGCCAATCATTTTTGCGATGGTAATTATGACCAAAGCCGTAAATGACCCTAACAGCAGTTTGGCAGTCTTTGGAAGCTTATTCCCTTTAACTTCTCCGATTGTAATGATGGCAAGAATTGCACATGGCATACCTGATGGTGTAACTGTGATGCAATTAATATTAAGTATGCTATTATTGGTATTAGGTTTTTTAGGAAGCACCTGGATGGCTGCTAAAATTTACCGTACCGGTATTTTAATGTATGGCAAAAAAACTACCTGGAAAGAAATGTGGAAATGGGCATTTAAGAAAAGTTGATGAAGAATAGGTTAATATTTTTAATGTGCAAATATGCAAATGAAATGAATTTATCATTCGCACATTTACCAATTTGCATATTTGCACATTAAAAATTCTTCCCAAATTTCTTTTACTATTTCAGCAGCAGGTTTTATTTCTTTTATTAATGCACTTACCTGTCCAATTTCTAATTCGCCATTTTCCAAATCTCCTTCAAACATTCCTTTCTTTGCTCTGCCTTTACCTAATAAATTTTTTAATTGTTCTTCGGTAGCACCATTTAATTCTGCTTGTTTTACTTCATCAAAAAAATGATTTTTTAATAGCCGAACAGGCACAATCTTTTTCATACTCAACATTGTATCACCTTCTTTTGCAAGAATCACCGCTTGCTTGAAACTAACGTGGGATGAGGCTTCGGGCGTACACACAAACCTGCTTCCTATTTGTACACCATCAGCACCCAATATCATCGTTGCCAACATTTGTTTGCCTGTTGCGATACCACCTGCAGCAATCAAAGGAATTTTTATTACTTCCCTTACCGCAGGTATTAAAACCAATGTGGTCGTTTCTTCTCTCCCATTATGTCCGCCTGCTTCAAAACCTTCGGCAACAACTGCATCACATCCCGCAGCTTCTGCTTTTTGCGCAAACACACTACTGCTTACTACATGCACAACCGTAATGCCTTTTTCTTTTAAAATATTCGTCCATGTTTTCGGATTACCGGCACTGGTAAAAACAATCGGTACTTTTTCTTCCATGATGATTTGAATGTGCTGATCAATATCAGGATACAACAACGGAAGATTTACACCAAAGGGTTTATTCGTTGCGGCTTTGCATTGTTGAATATGCTCTCTTAAAACATTTGGATACATGCTGCCTGCACCAATTAAGCCCAATCCACCGGCATTACTGACAGCACTGGCTAATTTCCATCCGCTTGCCCAAATCATTCCTGCTTGAATAATGGGATAATTAATATTGAAGAGTTGAGTGATGCGATTGGAGAACATAATTAGTTAATTAGCAGGTATAATAATGCGATGATCGAAGAACCATCTAAAATATTTTTTGAACCTTATAATATTATTAAATTATCACATCATCAAATGATTGCATTATTACTTTACTTTTATCCAAAATCAATTTCAGTATTATCACCAATGTTTAAACTTCTGCTTAAGCCTTTAACAGAAGCATCGCTGCCGATTAATGAATTGTCTAATACCACTTCATATAAATTGGTGAAAGAACCAATGATGCTGTCGCGAAGAATAGAATGCTTGATAGAAGTATTCGCACCAATGGCAACATGCGGACCAATAATAGAATTTGAAATATCGCAACCGGGTGAAATACTTACCGGCGGAATGATGATCGTATCTTTAAATTCATGGCCATCTTTAATATTACCGCCTGATTTTTTTAATAAAGTTGCATTGCTTTCCAATAAGGTTTCTTTCTTGCCGCAATCAAACCAGTTCTTTACCTTAAACGGCTGAAACTTAGCACCACGCTTAATCATACAATCCAATGCATCTGTTAAATTATATTCTCCGTATGTCTTTATTCCTTCAGAAAATAAATGATGCAAACATTGAAACAAAAAATCGCTCTCTTTTATTTTATATAAACCCACCAATGCCATATTACTTTTTGGAATAGCAGGTTTCTCTACTACATGTTCAATAAAACCCTCTTCATTAATTTCTGCTACACCGAAATTTCTGGGGTCATCTACTTTTTTTATACCCAGCATGCTATAAGGGCTTTCCATCACTTCTTTAATATCAAACTCACAAATGGTATCGCCTAATGTTACAAATACTTCATCTGTTCCAACAATATTCTTTGTTAATTCAATTGCATGGCCTGTTCCTTGTCGTTCATTTTGATAAACAAAATGAGTAGTTAATTCAGGATACATGTTCGTAACATATTCCTGAATTTTATCACCCAAATAACCTACAATAAAAATAAATTCGGTTATGCCCGCTTCTTTTAATTGATCTACAATAAAACTTAAGATTGTTTTACCTGCAATAGGAATCAATGCTTTTGGCTGAGTATAAGTATGCGGTCTTAATTTAGCTCCTGCACCTGCAACCGGGATAATCGCTTTCATTTCAGGGGGTATGGTTTTGTTAAAAGCTTGTTTTAATGTGTACCATTCACACAAAAAAAGCACGTGAAAATAGGGAAAACTTTTTTGTTCATCCAAATTGGGTGGTGAATTTAGTGTAAAACTATTTTGCTATTCAAAAGAATTGCCCCGAATAACAATTATTTTTGCGCTGCTTATGTTATATTATACATCAATATACTTATTATTATGCAAAGAGATTTTTTGGTTTTTGATCTGATAAAAAAAGAATTAGAAAGACAAAGAAGAGGAATTGAATTAATTGCTTCCGAAAATTTTACTTCCTTACAAGTGATGGAAGCTATGGGTGGTGTGATGACCAATAAATATGCAGAAGGATATCCCGGAAGAAGATATTATGGCGGTTGTGAAATAGTTGATCTAACAGAACAATTGGCCATTGATCGTCTCAAACAAATTTTCAATATTGAATATGCCAATGTGCAACCGCATAGTGGTGCACAAGCCAATGCCGCTTTAATGCTGTCCATATTGCAACCCGGCGACGCCATACTGGGCTTGGATTTGAGCATGGGAGGACATTTAACTCATGGCAGTTCGGTAAACTTTAGTGGCAAATTATATCATCCACATTTTTATACTGTTACCAAAGAAGAAGGATTGATAGATTATGAAATGTTAGAAGCGCAGGCAAGAAAAGTAAAACCCAAATTAATCATCTGCGGAGCCAGTGCCTATAGTCGTGATATTGATTATAAAAGAATAAGAGCTGTTGCTGATGAAGTAGGTGCATTTGTGATGGCTGATATTGCACATCCTGCCGGATTAATTGCAAAAGGATTATTGAGTTCTCCTTTCGAACATTGTCATTTTGTAACATCTACAACACATAAAACTTTACGCGGACCCCGCGGCGGAATTATTATGATGGGAAAAGACTTCGAAAACCCATTTGGATTAAAAGATGTAAAAGGCAATATTCGACTAATGAGCAATTTGATTGATATGGCTGTATTTCCGGGTACTCAAGGCGGACCATTGGAGCACGTAATTGCAGCAAAAGCCATTGCATTCGGAGAAATTTTAACTGATGAATTTACAGTGTATGCAAAGCAAGTACAGAGGAATGCACAAGCTATGGCGAAAGCTTTTGTAAACAGAGGATATGAAATTATTAGTGATGGTACAGACAATCATTTAATGCTGATCGATTTAAGAAATAAAAATATCAGCGGTAAAAAAGCGGAACAGGTTTTAGGCCATGCAGATATTACAGCCAATAAAAACATGGTTCCATATGATGATAAAAGTGCTTTCGTAACCAGTGGTATCCGTTTTGGTGTTGCAGCTGTTACCACAAGAGGAATGAAAGAAGAGCACATGGAGTTTATCGTAAACGTTATTGATACTTCTTTGATGAATGCAGATGATGAAACTGTTTTATCAAAAACCAAAGTACAAGTGAATGAATTTATGAGTCAGTTTGTTTTATATCCGGAATTAGGATAAAAAATAAAATTATTTTATGATACAACGTCTCCAAACAATCTGGTTATTATTAGTAAGTGTTCTTTCATTTCTAACCCTACAAACTTCAGTGTACAGTGGCCATCGCATCAATGATATTGTTCCGAAACCAATGATATCTTTGACAGCATCCTATAATCCGTTACTGAATATTACATCTGTTGCAGTCGGCGTAATTGCATTTATAACTATTTTTCTTTTTAAGAATAGAAAATTACAAATGAGATTATCTTTTTTGGGGTTTATTTTATCACTTATTACTTTACTACTTTATTATTGGCAAAGTAAAAGTTTTATTGCTGAAGAAAGCAGCATAACCATCACAGCCATTATTCCGGTATTGATTCCGCTGATGATAGTTTTAGCAATCAGGGGGATTTGGAAAGATGAAAGATTGGTTAAAAGCACAGATCGGATCAGGTAAAATAAATTCAGTTCATCCAATAAAAAACCCTCAACCAGGTTGAGGGTTTAATTTTTATACATTAGGCTGTTTTAGGCTTCTATTGCACCTTCTACCAAAACTGTTACTTTATTATTCAACACTTCTACAAAACCACTTTGAATAGTGTAATGCTGAAAATTATTTTTATTGTCTTTCAATATTTTCAAATTACCTTTTTTCAAAGCACTAACCAATGGAGCGTGTTGATTCAATACTTCAAATAGCCCACTGATGCCGGGTAGTTGAACGCCATACACTTCTCCGCTGTATAATTTTTTCTCCGGTGTTAATATTTCTAAAGTCATAATTATGCGTTTGCTTGCGCAATCAATTTCTTGCCTTTTTCAATAGCATCTTCTAAAGTTCCAACTAAGTTAAATGCTGCTTCCGGATATTCATCCACTTCTCCATCCATAATGGCATTGAATCCGCGAATGGTATCTTCAATACTTACGAATACCCCTTTTAATCCGGTAAATTGTTCTGCTACATGAAATGGTTGTGATAAGAAACGTTGTACTTTTCTTGCACGTTGAACCGTCATTTTATCTTCATCACTCAATTCATCCATACCCAAGATGGCAATGATATCTTGTAATTCTTTATAACGTTGTAAAATTAATTTTACTCTGTTCGCTGTATCATAATGTTCATTACCAACGATCATTGGTGTAAGAATTCTGGAAGTTGAATCCAATGGATCCACCGCAGGATAAATTCCTAAGTCAGCAATCTTTCTGCTTAATACAGTTGTTGCATCCAAATGCGCAAATGTTGTTGCAGGAGCCGGATCGGTTAAATCATCGGCTGGTACATACACCGCTTGTACAGAAGTAATAGAACCATTTTTGGTTGAAGTGATACGTTCTTGCATCAATCCCATTTCTGTTGCTAATGTTGGTTGATAACCTACCGCACTTGGCATACGGCCTAATAACGCGGATACTTCAGAACCGGCCTGTGTAAAGCGGAAGATATTATCTACGAAAAATAAAATATCTTTTCCTTTTCCTGTACCATCTCCATCACGGAAATATTCAGCAACTGTCAGCCCACTTAATGCTACACGTGCACGTGCACCCGGAGGTTCATTCATTTGACCGAATACGAACGTTGCTTTAGAATCTTTCAAACCTTCTAAATCCACTTTGCTTAAATCCCATCCGCCTTCTTCCATGCTATGTTTAAACGCATCGCCATATTTCATGATACCAGCTTCAATCATTTCACGCAATAGATCATTTCCTTCACGGGTTCTTTCTCCAACTCCTGCAAACACTGATAAACCGCCATATCCTTTTGCAATATTATTAATCAACTCTTGAATCAACACTGTTTTACCAACACCTGCACCACCAAACAAACCGATCTTACCACCTTTTGCATAGGGTTCAATCAAATCAATTACTTTAATACCTGTATATAAAATTTCAGTTGCTGTACTTAAATTTTCGAATAATGGCGGTTTATTGTGAATAGGGCGACCACCGACTTTACTTACTTGTGGCAAACCATCAATTGCATCGCCTGTTACATTAAACAATCGACCATTGATTCCTTCACCAATTGGCATTGCGATTGCTTTACCGGTATCTATTACTTCCATTCCGCGAACCAATCCCTCAGTTCCATCCATCGCAATGGTACGAACGCTATCTTCTCCTAAATGCTGTTGAACTTCCAATACCAATACATCACCATTACTTTTCTTTAATTCTAACGCATTATAAATTTCGGGCAATATATTATCGTTTGGAAAATGCACGTCCACAACGGCACCGATAATCTGCTTTACTTTACCTTTTGAAGCCATAATAAGAAAGGTTTAAAATTTGCGGCAAAGGTAAGGGAATGGATGTTTCAAAATGAATGATTTTTTTTAAAATTTTTATTTTTATAAAAATCTCACCAAACCCTTTCCCGGTATGGGGTTGCAAAAGTACAGATGTTTAATCTTCTGTACTTTCATCAAACTTTATAAAGCCTTTTAATTGATAATTGGAAAGGGCAGTTTGTGCTGTTAAAGAAACTTTTACAATTGGCAATAAATCTTGTTTTTTAAATTCCAGAAATGCCATCGCTTGTCCGCAAGCAATAAATTTCACACCGGCATCTTCTAATTCTTTGATAAGAATCAAGTTCGGATTATCTGTTTTAAAATTTGACCGATATGCATCATTATTTGCAATGGAGAATAAAGCAAATCCATGAACTACCACAACCACTTCTAAATTTTCTTTTGGAATACCTGAAGCAATATGCAAATTAATCACTCTTCCTACTTCAGTTAAACCCGGGTTTGCTTTTTTTACTTTAGCACTGTCTTTTGATCCGATAGTAACATTAAATAATAATTTATACTTCATATTCGGATCCGGTGTTTCGGTAACATCATTTACAGGAATTACACCCGACATGGTTTCAGATTTAATTACCGGATAAACAGCCGATTTCAGCAACTTTGCCATTCTTCTTTCTTCTTTCGTTTGCGGGGGATTTTCTTTTTTAGTTTCCTGTGCAAATGATGAAATAACAAATAACATCATTGCTAAAAAGAATAAATAATTTTTTTTCATGTTGATTGATTTAAATGCGTATTGAAGAAAAATAAAAATTGTTTATGCTATTGCATTAAATAAATAGGCTGCAATCAAACCACCAATGATGGGGCCAACAACAGGAATCCAACTATAACGCCAATCACTGTTACCTTTTCCTTTGATCGGCAAAATAAAATGCATGATACGCGGACCTAAATCTCTTGCCGGATTGATAGCATATCCTGTTGGCCCGCCTAAACTCAATCCAATTCCTAAAACAATGAACGCAACGGGTATTGCATTGAGCGCACCCATACTACTTGCGGGTGCTGCGATATTTAATGCTGCAAAGATCAATACAAAAGTTCCTGTTATTTCTGTAAGTAAATTATTCGGTGTACTTCTGATAGCAGGCGCATTACAAAAAACAGCTAATTGCACTGCAGCATCATTGGTTTCTTCAAAATGCTGGCGATACGTCACCCAAACAATCAATGCGCCCGACATGGCACCTAACATTTGCGCTACAATTAAAGTAGCAACCAACGACCATTCTATTTTACCAATGGCTGCAAAAGCTATCGTTACTGCCGGATTCAGATGTGCCTTACCACCCAATGATATTGCAGTAAATACACCAATAAAAACAGCGATTGCCCAACCAAAAGTAATTGCAATTAATCCGCCATTATTACCTTTTGTTTTGTTCAATAATACATTCGCTACTACACCATCTCCTAAAATAATTAATAATGCGGTGCCGGTGAATTCTCCGATAAAGAGTGACATACATAAAGGGTTTAATAATGAATGAAGAAATTATTGCAATGAATATTTTTTTGCTGTTCCTGTAAATGAGTCGATTTGCTTCTGCTTCCATTCTTCATCTCTGTTTAATTCATGCATCATCAATTCTGCCACAACGGAAGCAGATTCAATGGCGGCACCTGCATCTAAAAATAACATTCTTGTTCTTCTTGCCAAAACATCTTCTACACAAACAGCCATTTCTTTTCGCACAAACCAAATTACTTCTGCCTTAGTATAATCAAATGCCGGATGTATTTTTTCTTGCCAGGATGTATTTTCTTTGATTAAAGATTGAATTTCATTTGCATTGTTTCCATACACATGCCAATGATTATTTTTATCAATCGGTAAATTCCAGTCACCAATGGGCAATGTTAGTGTAATACAATCTTTCTTTGCTAACCTGGCAACAAACACTGCATTATCAATTGCATCCTGCGCCATCTTCCGATAGGTAGTCCATTTCCCACCGGTAATATTTATCAATCCGCTTTTTGAAACAATGATCGTATGATCTCTGGATAACAAAGAAGTATTACCACCACCTTTTATTTTTATCAAAGGCCTTAATCCGGCATATACTGCTTGTACATCTTTTCTTTCAATTGATGTTTTACAATAACGATTAAAATGTGAAAGGATGAATTCAATTTCCTGTTCCAAGGCAATGGGTTCCGTAGAAATTTTTTGCATAGGCGTATCGGTTGTCCCTACAACCACTTTATTATACCACGGTACTGCAAACAAAACTCTTCCATCAGAAGTTTTGGGGATAATTAATGCATGATCACCTTCAAAAAAATTTTGATTAATTACCAAATGAACCCCCTGTGAGGGTGAGATGATATGATGTTGTTCAGGATCATCCATTTGCATTATTTCATCCGTAAATACACCCGTTGCATTAATCACTGCTTTGCATTTCAACAGATATTCTTTTCCGTTTAATACATCAACTGCCTTTACAGCAACAATCTTTTTTTGATTTTTGGGAACACGTTTCTTTTCAAATCCCATGACTTTACAATAATTCAATATCGTTGCTCCATGCTTCACTGCAGTTGAAGCAATATCAATGGCTAAACGACTATCATCAAATTGGCCGTCGTAATACAAAATACCACCTTGTAATTTTTTTGTTTGAATAGACGGAATTGATCCGATCACTTTTTTCTTTGATAATAATTTTGTCGGGCCTACACTTAATTTTCCGGAAAGCAAATCATAGAACATCAATCCAATACCATAATACAATTTTTGCCAATAATTATATACCGGAAGAATAAATGCTTTTGCTGAAGTAATATGCGGTGCATTCTTTAATAATCTTCCTCTTTCCCGCAAAGCTTCAAAAACCAATTTAATATTGCCTTGTTCTAAATATCTTACACCACCATGCACTAATTTAGTAGAGCGACTGGATGTGCCCTTTGCAAAATCAAATTGTTCTAATAATAACACTTTATAACCTCTGCTCGCTCCATCTAATGCAGTGCCCAAGCCTGTTGCGCCGCCGCCAATGATGATGATATCCCATTCATCAACGGATGACACTTGTTCCAGCATTTCATTTCTGTTCATTCTTTTATTACACGGATTTTTACGAACTAATTTGCAAAAAATTTTATTTGCTTAACAGACTTATTTCGTCCAACTAATCGCAGCGCCAATTGCTTTTTTCCAACCATAGGACAATTCATTTCTTTTCTCCTCATTCATACGTGGAGAAAAAATTCTTTCCATTTGCCATTGTTGTTGAATGGCTTCCATATTCTCCCAATAACCAACAGCCAATCCTGCTAAATAAGCGGCTCCCGATGCAGTGGTTTCTGTAACAACAGGTCGTACAACTTTGCAATTCAAAAGATTGCTTTGAAACTGCATCAATAAATTATTGGTGGTTGCACCGCCATCCACTCTTAATTCTTTAATAGAAATTCCTGAATCTGCTTCCATTGCTTTCAGTACATCCATTGTTTGATAGGCAATGCTTTCCAAGGCAGCTCTTGCTATATGTGATGAGCTTGTTCCTCTGGTAATACCAACAATCGTTCCTCTTGCATGTTGGTTCCAATAAGGTGCACCCAATCCTGCAAATGCAGGAACAACATAAACGCCATCATTTGATTCCACTTCATCTGCCAATGACTCTATTTCTGAAGATGAGCGAATAATTTTTAATCCATCTCTTAACCATTGTACCACTGCGCCTGCAATAAATACACTTCCTTCCAATGCATAGTGTGTTTCTCCATTAATTTTCCATGCAATAGTTGTTAATAAATGATTGGCTGATGGAACTGCTTTTGTTCCGGTATTCATTAAAATAAAGCAACCGGTACCATACGTATTTTTTACCATGCCCGGTTGCGTACACATTTGTCCGAATAAAGCTGCCTGCTGATCTCCTGCAATACCTGCTACAGGAATGTTATGCGCTGTTAATACATTTTGTGTTTCGCCATACACTTCGCTGCTGCTGCGCACTTCGGGCAGTATGGATATCGGAATATCAAAAATTTTCAATAGTTCATCATCCCAATTCAATGTATGGATATTGAACAACATCGTTCTGGATGCATTACTTACATCGGTCGCAAAAACTTTTCCTTTGGTAAGGTTCCATAATAACCAGGTATCAATCGTTCCAAAACACAATTCACCTTTACTTGCTTTTATTTTTGCGCCGGCAACATTTTCTAAAATCCATTTTATTTTTGTGGCAGAAAAATAAGCATCTACTACCAACCCTGTTTTTTGTTGAATGATTTTATCATATCCGTTCTTTCTTAACTCATCACAAAAATCAGCAGTTCTTTTATCCTGCCAAACAATGGCATGGTAAATAGGTTGCCCTGTTTCTTTATTCCAAACAACAGTGGTTTCTCTTTGATTGGTAATACCAATAGCTGCAATTTGATAAACAGTTAATCCTGCTTTGGTAATGGCTTCTGCAGCCACGCCCAATTGTGCACTCCATATTTCATTGGCATCATGTTCTACCCAACCCGGTTGCGGAAATATTTGTGTGAATTCTTTTTGTGCGACAGAAATAATGGAACCGTCTTTATCAAATACAATGGCACGGCTGCTTGTTGTTCCCTGATCGAATGAAAGAATGTATTTTTTCATGACAAAATCGTTTAATGAAAGATAAGCGATTTTATCAGTTCTGTAAAAGCTATAATTTTATTGAACGAATTTTTGCGAATTATACCAATTAAGCGCAAGAATTTTTTGTTTGTTAATTAAATCGAATTCGTATAGTCCTATTTAATTTGTGCAACCGGCTATCTTGGTTTTAACCATCTCTCAGGATCAACAAATTTTCCTTTTTCGTTGATCACCCGGAATTCAATTTTTCCGCCACCATCAAAATCTTCCGCCGCTTTTCCTATTACTGTTCCTGCTTTTACAGCCTGCCCTTTCGTAACATTTACATCAGCTAATTTATTATACGCGGTAAAATATTTTCCATGTTGCACCATTACATATTGATAATCGCCCAGATCTCCTATCACAGAAACCTCTCCATCTGCCACACACTTAACGGTTGATCCAACTTGTGTTCCTATTAATATGCCATCATTCAATTCGGTTAATGTTTTTGTGATACTTTGTTTACCGAAATGATCGGTTACCACTCCGCCTGAAACAGGCCATGGTAAGCGGCCCCGATTGTTTTCAAAATTGATGGACATCTCTTTTCCCTCAGGTGTTGATTCGAACACATTGTATTCTCTGCTGGAATTATCTTTTGCTGTAACTACACCGGTAATGGGTTCATTTGATTTTGGTGCAGCACTTGTTGCAGGATTTGTTTTAGCAGTTTCATTTGATGGCTTAACAATATTGCCGGCAATATTTTTTTTCTTTTGTTCATCAAGTGCTTTTTGTCTGGCAATCGCTTCCTGCTGTGCACGTTTAAATGCAGCTTCCAATGCTTTATTCAATTGTTGTTTTTCTCTTTCCCGTTTTTTCAATTGTGCCTGCACATCTTTTTCCTGATCTTTTAATTGTTTAACGACCTGATCTTTTTCTTTTTTATCATCTTCCAAAACCTTTAACTGACTGCTTTGTGTTTGCAGCGTAGAACTTTTTTCTGTTTTACTGTTATTGAGTGAAGAAATGTTTTGTTGCAGCAAATCTTGTGTTTTGATAATCGTTTGAGCTTCTGTTTCTCTGAACTGGCGATAACTTTTTAAATATGCCACTCGTTTTAAAGCATCATTAAAATCGGAAGATGAAAATAAAAAATTCAAATAAGCATAACTGCTTCTGTTCTCATAGGCAAACACAATGCTCTTGGCGTAATTTTGTTTAAGTGTATCCAATTCTCTTTTAAGATGATTGATCTCTAATTCCTTTGCATACATATCTTCTTCAATTCTATGCAAATCCTTATTGATATTGTTAATCAACCTTTCCCGCATAACAATCTTTCTTTGAACAATCGCCAATTGATTAAGTGATTGCTTTTTGTTATGCTGAATAGATGTTAATGTATTATTTAGCGCATCTATTTCTTTCTGAATATCCTGGACTTCTTTCTGGCGCTTTTGCAGTTCTTCTTTACTTGACTGTTGCTGAGCAAAGGAATTGGAAACAGCCAATAATAAACAAATCAGAATAATTAAACCTTTTTGCATCATCAGTTTTCATTGATCAAAATAAATAGTAACACCTGCTAAACGTTAAAAGTGCGAAGAAATTATTTACGTTTGATGTTTTTGGGTATATCAAACACATATTTTAACGGATCATTAAAGGAGACTTCTTTAAAATCAAGATAAATATCCAACTTTGCTTTTTCAGAAACGGAGATTTGCCTGTATTTAGCAAATGGCCTGCCATCGACCATATCATAAGAGCCAAAAGAAATATCACAGGTACGGCTCCGCATAATGTCAATATCATCTAATTTACTGTGCAATACTTTAAAATCGCTATTATCCAATGAGATTAAATGCTTAAATACTTCTCCTACCATTAACACCTGTAGTTGATTGCTTCCTGCTTTATAAGAAACCACATTGCTGTCTAAAAAAACAGGATTACCAACTAATATATCCTGAATAGTTTTGAAATCAAACGGAATATTTGTTGTGTCTTGCAAATAACTGATGGATCTGTATTGAATAGATTTTCCTCCTTTTAATTGAATCAGCACCACGCTGTCTTTATTAATGTAAATATTAGCCACCACGCCAATAGGAGATAATGTGACTTTAATATAAATCACACTATCTTTTTTGATGCTTAAATATGTGGTTACATTTTGGCTTTCCGTTGCACTTTCATAATTCACTTTTATCTTGGCATTAAAAGTTGTAAAGTCAATTTTTTTCTTCATTACTTTACCCATGATATCTTTTACAATAGCAGCCGAATCAACTTTTGGAATATTACTTACTACCACCGTTTTTACAGTATCCGGTTTTGAAATGGCTGTTTGAAGGGATTGCACTTTTTTTACCGGCTTACAAGAAACCGCCAGGAGAATAAGAATAATTATTGCTATACTATTTTTAATCATACATCTATTGTTTTCCGGTATGGCCAAATCCGCCTTCCCCTCTTTTTGTTTCATTAATAACATTAACCGGTATCCAATCTGCCTGTTCTACTTTTTGTAAAACCATTTGTGCAATACGATCACCATGATGAACGGTTACAGGTTCATTGGATAAATTGATTAATATAACTTTTAATTCGCCCCGATAATCCGCATCAACTGTTCCGGGAGAATTAAGGCAGGTAATCCCTTGTTTAATAGCCAATCCGCTTCGGGGGCGAACTTGAATCTCATAGCCCACGGGTAATTCAACGAATATGCCTGTTGGAATAAGTTGTCTTTCTAAAGATTTTAATATAATGGGTTCAGTCAAATTGGCTCTGATATCCATACCGGATGAACCTTCCGTTGCATAATCCGGTAGTTGATTAGAAGAGGCGTTGATGATTTTGATCTGCACTTTCTGCATGGCTGCGAAGGTAAGGATTGTTGAAACAGTTAAAAATATTGTTGAATAGAAAAAATATTAATGGTTTAGTCAGTATAATTCTATTTTTGTTTGCATTAACAATGCTGATGAAGAAGATCAAATCTCATATTATTTTACGATACCTGATATTAGTTTTTATATTATTAGAATTCCCTTCCTGTTTTAAAAATTTAACTGTTCAAAACCTCGTTTATTTTAATGATTTTGAAACAGGCCAATACAATGGCATTGAACTTTCCAGATTTTATTTGTCAACTGATACACCTAAAGTTTTTGTTTTCAATGGCTCAAAAGTATTAGGCGGATTTAATAACGGAGCGTTTAGTGTTTCTTTAGGCCATCTGCCCGAACATAATGCCATCAATGTTGAATTTGATTTGTATATACATGGCCCATGGCAAGGAGATTATTTAGGGACATCGAATATTCCGGATTTATGGAAGATTTTGATTGATGATAAAAATGTTTTACTAACCACTTTTTCAAATACATCTTACAAACAATCTTATCCAAGTTATTATTTATCGGGGCCGGAGTATCCGGCACGCGGAGATGCTTATATCACAGCCATACCCGGAAGATGCAGTACCGCCAATCAACCGGACGGATCATCCTGGTATAAATTTGTTACCACCATTCCGCACACCCAAGACTCAACAACTATTTATTGTGCAGATGCACTGCAGCCATACAATAGCGGATGCATCAAAAGTTGGTCGATAGATAATTTAAAAATCACTGCTATTAAATATTGATTTATCAGAATGCACAATTAATCATTCATGACATTATTTAACAAAGAAAAAAATATTGCACTGTTAAAAAATAATGTCAGTTTCCTGCTCAATTTTTTTCATTTAGGTTTTATACAAGCATCCAATGCATTGTTACAGATTATTTTGTTTCCCATCATCATAAGAATTGTGGGATTACAGCAATTCGGTTATGTAATAGTAGCCAATGCTTTTGCAGTTTTAATGGGCACAATTGTTAATTACGGAACAAGCCAATCAGGCATAAAAGACATGGCCCTGCACAAGAATGAACATGATACCAAATCATCCATCTTCTTTGCCATCTTATACTCCAGATCAATTTTATTTGCGGTTGCATTAATAGTTCTTATCGTCATGTATGGCATGGGTGTTGGAAATTTTTCTTATTTCCTTTTTGCATTACCCATTATTGCAGCAGAAATCATCAATCCGCTTTTCTTTTTTATCGGGATAGAAAAATTATTTGTTTTCAATGCAGCCAATTTAATATCTAAACTCGTTTCCATTGTATTAATTGTTCTCTTTGTACATGCTGCTCCGCAAGCCGATATGGTAAACTTTTTTATGGGTATGCCAAGTCTGTTTTTTTATATAGTATTGATTTTGTTTGCTGCAAAAAAATACCATATTCATTTTCGCTATCCGCATTTATCAGATCTGAAAAAATTATTGAAAGAAAATTTTTCTTTGGTATTCAACAGTGTTTCGGTGCATTTACAACAATCCTTTTTTCTTTTTACTTTATCCTATGCAGGAAACCCTTTGGTATTGGGAGCTTATTCGTTATGCGATAAACTGATTGGCGCCAGCAGATTGGTAATCTCCTCTTTTGCCACAACTGTTTTTCCGAGAGCTGTAAATATGTTTAACAATAACCCGGTAACCTGGTATCAAAATAAAAAGAAACTAAATATGCTTTTAACAATTGTATTTCTTATTGCAGGATTGATTTTATTTTTAATGCCGGGTTTGATTATTTCCATTATCAGCGGACAAAGAAATGAATTATCCGAATCTTATTTGCGCATCATTGCCTTAACACCTTTATTCATTTCACTAAACGCATTGAATGTAATTGAGTTGCTTATTGAAAACGCATTTTCTGTTATTTTAAAGATATCTTTTATTATTCTTGTTTTGTCCGTTCTGGTTTCTTTATTTTTTGTTTGGACGAATATCCCTAAGTTCTTTGCTTTCTATCCGCTTATTATTGAAACAAGCTGTCTTATCATTTATGTGTACTTTATTAAAAAAATCCGTACAGGCAATTGATGTTTTAAGCGAGTTATTGGTTTACAGTTATTTTTGCATGAATGAGTAAAAAAGTAGCCATCATTTTAGTGAATTGGAACAGCTTTGGCTTTACCAATGATTGTATCATTTCTTTAAAAGAAATGTCTTTCCCTGATTACGATATTATTGTTACAGACAATGGTTCGAAGGATGGCTCGGGAAAACAATTAAAAGAAAGGCATCCGGATATTATTTTAATAGAATCAGATCAAAATCTCGGTTTCACCGGTGGTAATAATTTAGGATTACAATTTTCTATTCAAAACAATTATCTCTATTCCATTTTATTGAATAACGACACTTTCGTTGAAAAGGATTTTTTATCTGTATTAATTAATTATATGGATGAACATCCCGAAGCGGGTGCCATTCAACCAAAAATATATTTCAACCACAATAGAAATATTATCTGGAATGCGGGGTCTTATTACAATAAATTCTGGGGATATACCTATTCTAAAAATTATTTAAGAAGAGAAAAGAAAACCAATGATACTGTTAAAGAAGTGGATTGGATAACAGGTTGTGCTTTCTTGGTTCGCAATGAGGTCTTAAAAAAAACGGGCTTATTAGCAAGCAATATGTTTATTTATTCGGAAGATATTGATTTGTCATTAAGGATACATCAGTCAGGTTATACTTTAATGTATCATCCGGCATCTGTTATTTATCATATTGCCGGCATGTCAAATAAAAATAAAACCAAAGGAAAAGAAGGGTATTTGAATCCGATTGTGCATTATCTGAATGAAAGAAACAAGATCTGGTTTCTGAAAAAGTATACTCCGTTTTATTGCATCCCTACAGTTTTTATATTTAATTTTTTTTATTCACTTGGCATAATGCTTTATTTTGTGACACGTCTGCGGTTTCAAAAATTAAAAGCCATTATCAAAGCTGTTAAAGATGGCATTACAGGCAATATTGAATACGATCAAACATTATCATGAAAAGTATAGTTATCACAGGTGTTGCAGGTTTATTAGGTTCCAGAATGGCTGAATGGATTTTACAACATCAATCAGCATACCATATCATCGGCATTGATAATTTAAGTGGCGGTTATAAAGAAAATATTCCTTCGGCAGTTGAATTTCATCAGGCAGATATTTCAACCAATAATCTTGATTTGTTTTTTGAAAATAAAAATGTTGAATACGTTTTTCATTTCGCTGCTTATGCAGCAGAAGGGCTAAGTCCTTTCATTCGAAAATTTAATTACACCAATAATTTAGTTGCGACTGCTAATGTGGTAAATGCGTGTATCAGGCATGAGGTAAAGAGATTGGTGTTTACATCAAGCATGGCAGTATACGGAATTGGCAATCCGCCATTTTACGAAACACATACTCCCAATCCGATAGATCCGTACGGTGTTGCTAAATATGCCTGTGAAATGGACATTCAAATTGCAGGTGAACAACATGGATTGGATTGGTGCATTCTTCGTCCGCATAATGTGTATGGAAAAAATCAAAATATCTGGGATAAATACAGAAATGTTCTAGGTATCTGGATGTATAATAAAATAAATAATCAACCCTTTACCATTTTCGGAGATGGCGCTCAGCAACGTGAATTCAGTTATATAGATGATTGCTTATTGCCTTTTTGGAAAGCTGCCGTTAATGAAAATACTTCCAAACAAATCATTAATATCGGCGGCACCCGGGCATACACCATTTCAGAAGCAGCTGCTTTATTGCAAGAAATTGTTGGCGGTGCTGAATTGCTTTTTTTAGAACAAAGGCATGAAGTGAAACATGCATTGCCTGCTCATGATAAATCTATTGAATTATTAGATTATAAAGATATTACTACATTGAAAGATGGCTTAACCAACATGTGGCAATGGGCGCAACAACAACCTGAAAGAAAAAGAATGGAATGGGATGCTTACGAATTAGATAAAGGCATGTATCGTTCCTGGAAATAATGATTGCCTTTTAATATGATCAACTCCCGTTTTTCATAATTATATTGCAGCTGCAATACAACATGTTTTTATTTCCATTGATATATATCGCAGCCTTCATTTATGCGATGCTGCTTTTATCCCGTAAAAATATACTGGGTGTATTGGTATTTATCGTTTTTGGATTGCCCATTTACATGCACGCTTTATCGGTAACGTATAGCTATGGCTTCTTAAAATTAATTCCTGCATTGATTGCTTTTAAAGAGATAATAGTTGTAATAGGTTTATATACAGTATTGATGCAGTTAAAACATAAACCCAGGCTTCATTTAATCGATGCATTGATATTAATTTACTTCACGTACACATTTGTATTTGCCATATTACCTATCGGTTCTTATAATTTATTTTCAAGGCTTATTGCATTTAAAAGTTTATCCTTTTTTGTATTCATTTATTTTATCGGAAGATTTTGTAATGCCAAAGAAATTAATATAACGCAGCTATTCTCTTATATCTGTATGGTAGCAGTGGTGGCTGCATTGGTTTTATCTGTAGAAGTAATAACCGATCAATACCTGCACCTCAAAACAGGATTCCCCGAGTTCATGGATTATTATTACAATGCGCAACCAACCGGTACGCAGGGTTTATCCTGGACATTCGAATCGTCATTAGGTAAAAAAAGATTTGGAAGCATCTTCTCTGACCCGTTAGAATTTTCTGCATCAATTGTTTTAATTCTTTGCGTATTGATGGCATTATCTACCAATAAAAAATTCAAGATCCGTTTCTCAGCTTTTAACATAACCATTTTCACAGCAGCGTTATTTTGTATCATTTTTGCCATTTCACGTGCCTCGTTTGCCGGATTTTTTTTATTGATCTATTGTTATGGATGGATCAGTCATAATAAAACAATGGTCAAAATATTTCATTATTTTTTTCTTGCAATCCTCGGAATAATCATTTTCTTTTTTGCCAACGGAGATTTGTATGACCTGATCATTAATACGGTAAGTTTTCAGGAAGCTTCTACCGTAGGGCATTTATTGCAATGGATTGAAGGTGTCACTGCCATCATCAATCACCCGCTGGGATTGGGTTTGGGAGAATCCGGAAGAATATCCATGACAGCAGAACAAAATACCGGTGGAGAAAATCAATTAATTATTATCGGTGTTCAGGCAGGTATTATTTCTGTTCTTTTATATGGTGCTGTTTATATTCAATTAATCAGAACAGGTTTAAAGCATTTGCCTTTTGCAAAAGGCAAAAGAAGAAAAGTGATATTGGCTGTAGTATTATTAAAAATAGGGTTGATCATTCCATTAATGACTTCCTACATTGATTCATTTAATTATTTAACTTATGCAGGATATTTTTTAAGTGGTTTAATGGTGAATATGATTATGCAGGATGAACAACAACCTGCCGCACCAAAAGTATTGATTGAACAACCATCCCTGACATAGAATAATGGAAGTAATTATTTTTTACAATATACTTCATCGAAAAAGCATTTATGGAAATAAGAACAATTCAAACAGCATACAGAAACCCTTTTCGATTAATTAAATCATCGCCGGGAATATTTTTTTATAAGCATGGTGTTTATCCATATAATAAAACTATTTATCACTCATTAATCAGAGTTACCTGCCGATTGCTTTTACTCGCTGCAAAAAAATTCAACATTGCGGGCCATGGCATTATGGAGATAGCATATAAAAATCAGTCAACTAAAAAAACACTTCGTTTCGATTCCCGAAATAGCCAATATCACAGCATTTACATGCCCTATAATCAATCAGGTTATGAATTAGAAACGACCATGCTGCTTGATTATTTTATACAACAGAATCCTGCTTTAACCTTTTTTGATATTGGTGCCAATTGGGGGCATATGTCTTTATTCGTTTTATCCAATCCGAATTTTAGCGGAAAAGTTGTTGCTTTTGAACCATATCCGCCTTCTTATCATGATTTAACATTGATCAGTCAACTAACAGAAACAAATAAATTTTTCCCTTATAATATTGCGTTAAGTGATAAAGAAGAACATGTTGAATTTCATCATCCTGACACTATTCATTCAGGCATTATCAGCGTAAGCAGCAGCAACCATGCGGATACAGATCATTACAATGCCATCAGCTTAGATTCATTTTGTAAAAAAAATAACGTAAAACCCAATCTGCTGAAAATTGATGTAGAGGGATTTGAATTAAATGTTTTGCAAGGTGCGGTGGACATATTAAAAGAAAAACAACCCTTTATTATAATCGAGAACAATAGCAGTGACGCTAACTGTGCAGCCGTTTTATCTTTTTTAGAAAAAAACGGATATGCCATTTATTATCCCCGTTTGGTTGAAACGGCTGCAAACAATTTAATTGAACAGGGAGAATACAGTACCAAAGCGTTTTCTAAAGAAGAACTTTGCTTAACACGGTTAAATGCACAAAACAGAAATCAATTTCAGGAACACCTGAACTTAGTCT
>Ga0164297_10000771_pt1 | contig 37412 bp, 35 predicted proteins | sample GEODES058metaG_FD_113539 | JGI IMG/M metagenome (GOLD analysis project Ga0164297, IMG submission 113539) | Dystrophic lake water microbial communities from Trout Bog Lake, Wisconsin, USA - GEODES058 metaG | ecosystem: Environmental > Aquatic > Freshwater > Lake | place: USA: Trout Bog Lake... | reverse complement strand
TCGGGCTATTTAACCACCCTAATACTGCGGCGGATTTTGCCTCTATTGATGACGGTTTACTTCAGCGTCAAGCTCTTCCTTTTGCCTGCTCACGCGGTCGTCAGCGGGCCGAATTTGGAAATCCTCTGGTCGGTAGTCCTTGCTATGATCGGGACTTGCTATGCCATCTTTGTTTATTTGAAGTATCGCGACAGCCGACTCGTACTTGAAAAGCACCCGGAACTTGTCGATTGTGTTTCGCTAAGCCTTCTTGACCTATTTGCGAGCCTGCCACCGTTTCTCTCGCTGGTTTGGATTCACCTTTTCTGGTTCTATCGATCTGACTACCTATATCTGCTCTCAGTTATCTTCACGGCTAACTTTGGGATCGCTAAAAGGCGCAACGAACATGAGATCCCATCGACGAATCGAGTTGCTGTGCTCGTTAATGACGTTCTTGGACGGTCTTCTCTACCGAAACGAACGATCAAGGCTGAGCGAAGCCTTATGCCAGAGATATCCCTTTCCTATAGCGATTCCGTCATTTTTACTACGATTGTTCCTCACATTTTCTCCGAGGAAGAAATTGCCTGCTGGTTTGCATTCCGCGCATCGCAGAAGCGAAAGTCAGCATCCGAAACTGGAAGAATTCTTCCAACTATGTTTGTTCTCGCCGTTGTGGGAATTCTGCTATACACCTACCTGTATGGTGGAATGAGTAGGCAAGCGATCAACGAACTGATGATTCCCATTGTGGGGTTTGGTTTTTTTGCCGTTACAGGAATCGCCAATTGGCTATTCAATCTTACGGGGCTCACCAGCAAGCAGGTCTTTGATCTAGAGTTTGCTCGTTCTGAGTATGGGGAACCATTTGCTTCATGCTTGGAGAAGTTGGCACGATATCACCGTAAGCCTTTGCGCCTTATTGGAGTGGATCGATACTTGGCAACCGAAACTCCTTTAGAAGATCGATTGGAAAACTTGCGGACCTGCCACCTTCTTGGTGTGAAGGTCTGACCCGTTAGATACTTTGACTAGAAGCCCACTCTCTTGCGAATAGGCACGGACGAGACGGTTCGGTACCCCACTAAACCTGACCCTTTCTCGGCAAAGTTGAGACATGCCCCTTTGCCGACAGGTACAAGCCTCTTGACAGTCACAAGACAACGACCGGAACAACCTTGGCTTCCATTCGCCTTATGTTCTGAACCATGAAAATCATAGACAACATCCCGCAGTCGTGGTGTGAACCGTGGAAGATCAAGACTATTGAGCATATTCGCCTGGCACCGCTTGAAGAACGCAAAGCGGAACTCGAAAAAGCTGGCTGGAACACATTCTTACTCCCCTCTCGATCGGTTTACATCGACCTCCTGACCGACTCCGGCACAAACGCCATGAGTGATCAACAGTGGGCCGCGATGATGACCGGCGATGAAGCCTATGCGGGAAGTAAGGACTTTGAACGATTGGAAGAGGTGGTCCAGACGGCCTATGGATACAGGCACCTAATTCCAACGCACCAAGGGCGTGGCGCCGAGCATATCCTATCGCAAATCCTCATCAAACCGGGACAAGTCGTTCCGGGAAACATGTACTTCACTACCACGAAATTTCACCAGGAGCATGCCGGTGGAACGTTTGAGGATGTCATTGTCGATGCCGCGTTCGATCCGAACAACCAGGATCCGTTCAAAGGGAACGTGGATATCGATAAGTTGGACCGAATCGTCAAGCGAGTCGGAGCAGATCAGATTGCTTACGTCAGTTTGGAAACCAACGTGAATATGTGTGGTGGGCAGCCAATCTCAATGGCAAATGCTCGGGCTCTTAAAGAGTACTGCGACCTGAGGGGAATCCTTGTGATGCTCGACGCAACCCGTGCCATCGAGAACTGCTATTTCATCAAAACCCGAGAAGAAGGTTATGCTGAAGTTTCGATCTCGAGCATCCTGAAAGAGCTTTGCGGTTATACCGATGGCTGTACGATTTCAGGAAAGAAAGACTGTCTGGTCAACATCGGTGGATTTTTGGCACTCAATAGTGACGAATATGCTCAAAGAGCCAAAGAAATGGTTGTGGCCTTTGAAGGTCTCCACACCTACGGAGGAATGGCGGGCCGCGATATGGTAGCGATGGCAGTTGGAATACAAGAGGCCCAAGAGTACGAGTACATTCGAGCCCGCGTCGAGCAGGTCGGTTATCTCGGAAAGCGGTTAGAGAGCTTTGGAGTTCCGGTCGTGAAACCATTTGGCGGTCATGCGATCTATCTCAACGCCAAGGAGATTCTCCCTCATGTGCGTCAAGAACACTATCCTGCCCAAAGGATTGCCGCCGAGATCTACCTGGAGTCTGGCGTCCGTTCCATGGAGCGGGGAATTGTCTCTGCCGGGCGGGATCATGATGGCAATGAATACAAACCAGATCTCGAATTGGTTCGTTTGACCATTCCAAGACGGGTATATACACAGTCTCACTTAGACTTTGTGTCGGAGGCATGTGCCCGCGTCTGTAAACGTGCTGATTCAATCACCGGATTGAAGATGGTTTACGAGCCTGGATCACTTCGCTTCTTCCAGGCACGGTTCGAACCCATCTGAAATGCCAAATATTCTTATTGTTAACGGATCTCTCGGTGGCGCCACCGGGAACACAGCAGAACTCCTTGCGATGGCGGAAGACCGCCTTCGCGAGGGTGGAGCGGAAGTCAGTCATCTGGAGATGTGCCGTGAGCCATCCATGGATCGCGTCTTGGAAGCGGTCACCAAAGCCGATGGCTTTATCTTCGGAACTGGAACTTACTGGGATGCCTGGGGCTCTCCCATGCAGAAGTTTTTAGAGATGACCGCACATACTGAAGGACAGCCCATGTGGGTCGGCAAGCCTGCGGGGGCGATCGTTACTGCTCATGCTGTTGGGGCCAAAGGTGTCCTTACGCGACTCCTCGGTGTGATGAACGTGTACGGAGTGTTATTGCCCCCGTTCGCTGGCTTCAGCTACACCTACGTTGCGGATACGGCCCTGCCCCATGCTTCCGATCACCTTCGCAATGAACTTTGGACATCAGCGGATGTGGATGTCATCTGTCACAACCTATTGGAAGCTGTCAACAAGACTTACCAATGGGTTCAGTGGCCGACCAACGAAGGAAAGTATGGTGCGAAGTGGCTCCATGTCTACTCCCGACAATTCGAAAATCAGGATGGCTAATAATTGAGCTCGACTTACCCTCGTTAGCTTGGGAAGTGGCGTTAACTGCACCTGAATTGGACAGGCTATTTCACGGGCAGTAATATTGCTAGTTTGAAATATCTCAGGTCTTATATCCTCCATACTGCATTACCAACTGTTAAGATGTGATTTTGGAGGACACTCTTGAAGACGTCTGCGTTATTTGTTTTATCAGGTTTTTGCTTGTTTTTAGCTGGCTGTGGTGGCTCTGGATCTCAGGGGCCGGGCCAAACCACTCCCCAAACGACCAAGGTTGGCGATGCTTCTGTGACTTACATTGGCAAGGCAAAGCCCCTGGTTGAGGCCGCACTTGGAGGAGTCACTGTAGTGGGTTTGGCGGGTGCGTCCTTCACGAACTTAACTCTGAATCCGACGAAAACACTGAGCAATACGTCAATCGCTTACACCGACTCAGATGTTACAGGCCCTCAAGCGGTTCCCAAAACGTTTTGGACTGTCGTGAATGGTTTGCCGACGGATATTGCGGGAGCACAAATCATTAACCCAAACAGTGTTACCTACTCGAACTCCGGTTTGATGGCCTTCATTGCTTGGGATACTTCGCTTGGTTCCTACCAGATTTTTTGGTCGAATTACGATGGAAGCGGTGTCCACGAGATCAAGCCTGCTTTGAGTGTCAGCGTCAATGCCGGACTTTCTTGGTCACCAACGGCCACCAAGATCGCATACACCACCCTTGGAAATGATATCGATGTGGTGAATTTTAACGCTTCGATTACATCGGGCAACAACACCATCAGCAATACGAAGGTCGCGTCCAATGCTATGTATCCTGCATTTTCACCTGATGGAAGTCAAATTGCAATTACGGATATTTCGGCAACCCCTTCGGCTATAGAGGTGATCCCCGCAACGGGTGGCGGGGCAACTACCGTGTCCAATTCCTTCGGAGACATCGCACAGCAGCCATCTTGGTCACCTGACGGGAAGCTTATAGCTTATACAGATATTCCCAATACCAAGGTTAGCTTCATCGGGATTGTGGACTCTACCGGAGCTGGCAATTATTTGAATACCATCAATGCGCCAACTGGATCAGTTTATGCCTCCCCAGTTTTCGCTCCAGATGGCAATAGTCTGGTAGTAAGCCAGTCGTTCGTTGGGGCAACCAGCGGAACGCTAATGAATATTGGACTTTCCGGACAGTCTCCGTACATAGTTGCTCAGGCTTCTGACGGCTTTATGCCTACGTTTACGTCATGGTCGCCTTTTTACGCGCCGAGGCAATTCATCGGAGCTTCTGGGATCGCACAATTCCCATCTGCCGCCGGATTCATTCTGGGGCAGTCCGCAACGACTTTCTCTAGCTTGGTGACATTCACCGCGACTACACCGAGCACAGCAAAAGTTACTCAACTCAGCACAGGTGGTTCGACTGTTGTATTTGATATTCATGCCGATGCAATCACCGGTATCAAGTTCACAAACGGATACTATTCACAAGTTCAGTCAATCACTCCGGGAGGAACAGATGCTCTTGTTTCGATCGACTCAAATAGCGGTCGCGTTCTCCTTGTTGCGCCTTACATTGCATCCAACGGAGGAGTGAAGTTCAGTCAAGGAACAGCGAAATCCTTTAAGCTAACCGGTCAGTTCACTTCGGCTTGGAACGGTAAAGGGCAAAACCTGGCAGCAAACGGGGCTTCTCAAATCTCAGTTACAGGCCAGACAATAGTCGCTCAGTAGAATTGAGCAACTTGGCTCAATCAGATGGCCACCAAGCTAGTTAGGAATTGGTGGCCATTTAACCAAAGTGCAGAATAAAACCTTCGAATCTTTGCAAGGGCAGAAGCCTCCTGCCAAGTTGGAAAACCTGCGTCCAGCACTCTAACCCTTTCCATCGCTTTGGTCGGATCGTACATCGAGCGGTATTGCAGTGCTCCGACTAAGTTAGGTCCCTCGAGACTACCGAACTCAAGCCAAGAATGGAAGGAGCTTGGCTATTGAGTATCGATGAGAACGACAAACGGGAATCTTTGCATGTTCTATATAGGAGTTATACTGGTAACTCTAACGAGGTGATTCCCATTCTGCTCACGTGCCTGGCTTTTATCCCAACCTATCCTTCTTTGCCTTTATTCCCTTATCCAGATTCTGTTCAAATGCTCGGGGGAAAGCTGAGCGTACGTGGCTTCATCGTTCACTCTGATCGTGCTCTTCGAGGAGAACTGGTCGCGGCAAGGGAAGACCTCCCGCAGAACAGTCAGGGGCTACCCGTTTATTTACATTACAACCCAAAGCTGTCCCATCTTGGATCTGAGGGTTATCGGTTGGCTGTGAATTCCAAGTCAATTAACATCGAGGCTGCAAATAATGCGGGAGCATTTTATGGTGTTCAGACTTTGCGCCAACTCCTCAAACCAGAGGGCAAAGGATGGCAAATCCCAACAGTAAAGATCACTGATCATCCTCGATTCCCCTGGAGGGGAATGATGCTGGATGTATCCCGCCACTTCTTTCCCAAGTCAGACATCAAACATATCTTGGACATGCTGAGTCGGTTCAAGATCAATACATTCCATTGGCATTTGGTGGATGACGGGGGCTGGCGTATTGAAATCAAGAAGTATCCGCTTCTTACTCAAAGGGGTGCTTGGAGGATTCCTATTGATGGGACTTTCCCTGAATACAAGGGATTGAATTTTCCGGGGAGAAGCCTCAATGATCATCTCTACGGTGGCTTTTACACCCAAGGGGATGTGAAGGAAATTGTTAGCTATGCTGCCAAGCGCCACATTAATATCGTTCCTGAGATTGAGATGCCAGGACACAATCTGGCTGCAACACTGAGCTACCCCTGGCTGATTTGTAGCAAGGATCTCAAAGCAGGCTTCCAGAAGGAAACTGACTTCGTTTGGCCAAACATCTTCTGTGCCGGAAAAGAGTCGACCTACAAGTTCGTCACGGACGTTTTGACCGAGGTCATGGCGCTTTTCCCAAGCAAAGTCATCCACATGGGTGGTGACGAAGTTGACAAATATCTATGGTCACGATGCGAGGATTGCAAAGCTACGATGGCTCGTGAGCATTTGGCAAATCCTGCGGAATTGGAAAGCTACTTTGTACGGCGAGTAGAGAAATTCGTCAATAGCAAAGGACGCCACATAATCGGTTGGGACGAGATCCTGGAAGGTGGTTTGGCACCCAACGCTTACGTGATGTCGTGGCGGGGTGAAGCAGGTGGCATCGAGGCGGCCAAGCAGCATCATAACGTCGTTATGACTCCATGGGACCAATGCTACTTTGACCACGATAATACGGAGTTACCCATTGAAGTAGCACTAGGCTACGATCCTGCACCACAATCAGGCGGACCGAACTTGGCAAAATATGTCATGGGTGCTCAAGCTTCCATTTGGACGGAGACCATCCCAATCCTTCGAAAGCTTGAGGATCGAATGTTTCCTAGAATACTTGGGCTGTCGCAATCCTTATGGACCACTAAGAGAGAGCCCGCGGAATCGTTCATGAATAGGCTAGATGGGGAGATGAATGAGCTATATCAAATGGCTCCGGGTACACATCTCCGAGGCCCAGCCGTACAAAAAACGGTATTTGAGCCTGAAGAGTATGTCTCTATTCATGTGGTCCCAATTCAAGGATTGACCGTTCGTTACACCTTAGACGGTACGCGTCCAGGTCCACAATCTGCTGTTTGGCATAAGCCGATCAAGGTTACAGATGGTGATCGAATAACCATTGCCTATGTTTCAGAAAAGGAATGTGTCAGCGAGTTGACCCAGGTCGTGTGCGCCAGTATTCAACCGGTCGACATAACTGAAGTCGTGCCGGGAGTTACCTATGGCGTATACGAGGGCAAATTCAGCCAAGTGCCAGATTTTCAATCCAGGAAACCAATCTCGACAGGAGTGAGTCCGATGATCAATCTTGTTGGAGACCGCAAGGAGAATTACGCATTGGACTTTAACGGCTTTTTGAAGATTGATAAGCCAGGAATCTACCGTTTATCAACATTGAGTGATGACGGCAGTGTCGTTTGGATGAACGGTGCCAAAGTTATCGACAATGATGGTCCTCATGGACGCATCGAAAGATCTGGAATCCTCAATTTGAAGGCTGGTTATTATAAGTTTGAAGTTGGTTACTACCAGGCGAACGAAGGGCAGTCGTTGGATTTGATGATTTCGGGCCCTGGGCTACCTCGAACGAAGGTTCCCAAGGATATGCTTTGGCATAACGCACATGGCTGAGACTTCTTTGGCTTCGAACCCACTGGTGATATTAGGGATGTTTCGGAGCGGGACATCCTGTGTAGCAACATGTTTCCAAGCACTGGGTTTCTACTTCGGGGCGGATGCAGATCTTTTTCCTGCAGACGGATTTAATCAAGGGGGATACTTCGAGCTTAAAGAGCTGATGAACCTCAATCGTAAGGTTTTAGGAACCTTGGGTATGCAGCACTTCCGGATTGAGGAGATTCCTGCTGATTGGCAAGAATTGCCCGGCATGCAGCCCCATCTAGATGCTATGGGGGCGCTTTTAGAAAGCAAACTTGGAGGACGATTCCTTTGGGGATGGAAGGAGCCTCAGACCTCAGTTCTGATGCCGCTATATCGAGAAATCTTTCGATGGAAAGCCCTCGAACCGACCTATGTAATCTGTGTGCGCAATCCACTCGCGGTAACGGCCAGCCAGCGGAGTCATAGCCCATTGCCGCATATTGGTGAAAGGGTGGTTGGGCTTTGGCTGCACTACACGCTAAGTGCTCTGAGAGAGTCAAAGGGAAGCAAAAGAATTGTCATCCACTATGATTCTTTCCTGGAAGATCCGAAACCGTTTTTGGCTAGAACGGTACAGCTGTTGGGAAGTCCAGCAGGAATGGCTGAGAAAATAGGCACTGCAGCACTCACGGTCAATCTCGATTGGCGTCATAACCGTCCCGATGAATCGGGATTGAGGGATTGGCCCGAACTGGTGAAGAACGTTTATGATTTGGCCAAACGCTGTGCGAACGATTTCATAGGGTTCTCATCGGGAGAATACGATGCTGAAGTCGAAAGCTATTGGAGCCAATGGCGGCAAATGCGAGAGATGGTTCGGAGTTCAGCATTACCCACCGGACAAGTAATTACTACGTGGTTGGAAAGTGGCAGAACGAAGAGTGAGTCAATGGCTATGGTTCCAACAGGGACATGGCAAAAGCTATTAGTTCCAGTCAACGCTCCATCGGGTTCCATCCTGAGATTGGATCCATATCAAACGCCATGCCTGTTTTGGATACGCAGTGCGACCTTACATGGCGACCGCGATATTCCAGCTGACTTAAGGCCAGGCCGAACTGGAATGTTGAGTCTTGTTGGCGGTTTGAAGCGTTTGGTCATCTGGGGACCAGACCCGCTACTGGTTTACCTGCCCAAAGAATTCTGCACGAGCTTGGAGTTGGAAATATTGGTTCAAACTCATACCAATGCACTGAACGAAGTCGTTGCTGTTCTCAAAGGGAACTTGGAGTTTCTCATCCAAAAACTCAATCAATCCAAATAGAAAGAGCGCTGGCACGATGGTTACCCCTAACCGTGATTCGTGCCCAACGCCCCATGGTGACGCAGTCCAAAAGACTTTATTGAGGTGCCGCGGTTGCTCCCCCGTTTGGCCCCATCGGTCCGCCGCGCTTTTCGCGGAATTTCTTAACCGCCTGACCCGCTAGTGTGTTGGAGGGCGGAGTCTTATCTTGCTTGTCGGCAATCGGTACAGGTTCGCTTGAACCGCAACCTACTGCGGCAAGTACGAGGAACGAGAGGAGTGGCAGAACGATTGATTTCTTCAAATTGGCTCCAAGAGATGTCGTTAACAAAAAGACGGTTGTCTTGAGACATATGCCTGTGGACAACCGCCATGTTTGCGATTAGTGGTTTGGAGGAGTGGTTGCGCAGTCGTCTTGAATGGTGTAATCACAAAGACGTACGGTTCCGAAGCCTTTGAACTTGGCGTGGAAATCACCCCAAACATAGTTGCTTCCATTGTGATGAGGATCCCACTGATTGACAGGAACTCCCCACGCTGGAGCAGCCCAATCGACCTGCCAGTCCGCATAAATTTCGTTGTAAACGATCCCTGCCGGCATGGGAGTGTCTTGCATCCAAATCGTGTCTGCGGGCAGTTCCACCTGGCTTCCGTTGATCATACAAGCCTCAACTCCACTGCATGCATTCGGATTGGAATGCATATATCCAATGTGATCTTCTTGCCAACCCCCTGCATTGACAGCATTGCCATCCCAAGCCAACTCCGCTGCATTACCGAATGTTCCGTAATACTGCATGTCGTTGACCGCATAGCTCATGTTGTCGTGTCCGCCGGTATCCCACTTGTCAGAGGTTGGAACATTCGAAAGTTCGTATTTGCGGTCAGGGCAGATCGTGAGTTGGTAGCTCTTCATGTAAGGCTGGATGATCTGGTTCCACCAATGGATTCGACCAGACTGTGCCGGGTTGTCCAAATACATATAAGAGGGAACCCAAACGTCATCGCTGTCACCAATGTAGATGGCGGTAGCTGTACCAATTTGCTTGAGGTTGCTAAGACACGAAGTGGACTTGGCAGATTCCTTTGCCTGGGCAAAGACGGGGAAGAGAATCGCTGCGAGAATGGCAATGATTGCGATGACGACCAGTAGTTCGATAAGGGTGAACGCCTTTCTTACGCGGGAGGTTGAGTTCATGCTTGTGCTCTAGGATTTCGTTTGATATTGGACCGTTTCAGGGCCTCTGATAGCTTCGCGCTTTAGCAAGGTGTTCCGTTGCAGCCTGATTCGAAAGAAAACCTCTTCCAAAACACGACAAACTTCTTCGGTTGTCCAGGGAAAAATGCGGAGCTTCTATATAGAACGTGCATATGATAACACGATCAATCAAAAAAACCAATAGGGAATAAGTCCATTTATCGCCGGGGCGCGGCAACAGATTCTCGCCAGATAATTGGACAAGCCAGTTTGATCGTATCGACTTTGCCACCTCGATGCTGAGTGATCAATGCGTCGGCCGCATTTCTCCCTATCTCTTCCAGTGGCAAGCGAACAGTGGTGAGAGCTGGCGTCATGTAGGCTGCTAATCGGAAGTCACCGAAGCCAAAGATACTAACATCCTCGGGCACCTTGACGCCCTCTTCTTGTAGAGCTTTCATCATCCCGACAGCGGCCAGGTCGCTCACCGCAACAATTCCTGTGGGAAGAGTGGAGCGCTTGAGGAGCTGTTTACCCTGCTCATAACCTCGTTCCTCAAGGAAACCGGTTTCTATGATCATGTCAGGAGTTACGGCAATCCCGGCCTCCTTAAGAGCCGCATCGAATCCTTTTCGTCGTTCGAATGCATCAAGGTTCATCTTGGGGCCCGAAAGAAAGATGAGGTCTCTATGGCCCATATTGAGAAGCATTTTGGTCGCTTCATACGATCCTTGACGATTACTGGGGCTGACTGATGTCACACGACGCAAGCCACCATAGTTGTTTATCGCGACCACCATGACACCACGGTCGAGCAGATCATCCGCATCTTGAAGGTCATCGTGCTCGAGCATGACGCAGGCGACTGCGCGTACATGGAGCTCATGGAACCGGAGAAGCTCAAGTAATGGTTCTGATCGGTCTGCCAAATGGACCTGGTACCCCTGAGCCTGCGCATGTTCTACAAAGCCCGAAACGATAGGCGGGAAGTAAAACGGATCGATACTGTGCCAGTTGCGGAGTAGGAGTAACCCAATCGAGGGTGCTTGGTCGAGGGAAGGGGGATCGGCAACATAAGTTCCTCGTCCACGAACTCGATAGAGATAACCTTGCTCAACTAAAGTTGTTATGGCTCGCCGAATGGTCATGTACGCGACGCCATACTCTTGTGCCAAGAGGGGCTCGCTTGGCAATTGCTGGCCAACTTTGTAGGTTCCTTTGGATAGCCTTTCCTGGAGGTCGGCTACCACTTCAGCATGCTTGGTATATTGCTTGCTGACCGGCGGGTCGGTGCTTGCCGTTTCAAACTTCATGCCTATTTACCAAACACCTGAACGAATCGAAGTGAGGCCCAATTCTGAGCTCTTGTCTCACCTGTGAACAAAATCCTTACAAATCTTGCATGGATATTGGCTGGAAAAGTGTGATTCTCTTGACTGACATAGTCCTCAGCTGTACTGCGATCTACGACGTCTTGAAACAGTTTGTTGTCGTTTGAGACCTGAACCTTATATTTCCAAGTGTCGGGATCATCCGGCGCAAACTCAATGTGAATTCCACTTAAGGCTTTGACTTCACCAAGATCAACTGTCCACCACGGGTTCGGCTTAAAATCTCCGGTGTTTGAGCACCAGCGTTGCTCGTACAACTTGCCAGATTCCACGGGTTGATTGGCGTTGTACGTTGCAGAAAAATCTGAACTGGAGAAGCATTGACGATCATAGGACAACACCTGTCCCTTGGGAAGTGGGCCGGGTTTGGGGCGAGACATCTGAATGTCTTCATTCACTTTTGCCGAGGCGGCGGCCCTGGCTTCATCTGGTATTCCGAATGCGGTCAGTATAGTTTGGGCCATCACTTGATTGCCGAGAGCATTCATGTGAACGCCGTCTACTGTGAGGAAATTGGAAGAATTGCCTGTGGTCTTTCGGTACGCCCTAATGAGTTCGGCAAATGGACTATGGAGATCAACAACTTGAGATTTTGTTTCCTCTGCGATGTCGATGAGGGCTCGATTATAGGTGCGAGCCTTCGTGTTTTCTGCGTTGAATAAGTCTTCTCCTATCGGAGTTGTCAGCATCAATATCACTCGAGACTTATTGACCTGAGCCGATTCGATCATCTTCTGAACGTTCTGACGGTAGTTCCATACTGGCACTCCCAAAGGTCCATCGCCTTTGGTGTGTCCGTCATAGAATCCATGCCAAACATCGTTGACTCCAACACTTATTAACACCAATTCAGGATGGTGGCGAATCACGTCATGTTGGAACCTTGCCAACATGTCTGTCGACTTGTGACCTGATATTCCGGCGTTGATGACCTGGAAGCCGACTTGTGGGTAAATGCGATTTAAATAGTGTCGAACGAGCCAGACATAGCCGCCGGGTGCTTCCCCTTGCTGCGTGATGCTGTCGCCGATAATGACGATGCGTTTGACCCCTTGCAGCTGACTTGGCGGTTCAAGTTTTGTCGATTGATGGAAATTCATACCGAAGACTGTCAGAAGAGCGAAAACTGCACCCACCATCTGGACCAATATACCAACTTCTCTAGAGAAGTAAAAGTTGGTTTCAAGCTAGCTGTCGAAGTGGAGCTCTTAAAGCCCAGAGATCATTCAGAATCTGGACTCCAAATTGGTGGAGAACCCCAGAATATGAGTTGGCAGCTCTACCTCCGGCAAAAATCGGGACAGTGGCTGGCAATCGATGGCGTAACTCGGTGATATCGTGCCTGATCGAAGGTTCATCACCTTCCGTTACGATACTGAGGGCAATTGCTTTCACCTTTCCTTGGATGGCTGCGTTTGCAATATCACGGGCTGGGACATTTACTCCCAAATAAACAACAGACCACCCTTGTGTGGCGGCAACAATCGCCACCAACAATGCCCCCAGTTCGTGCTGCTGATGAGCAGGCGTGGCCACCAGCAATTTGGGAGTATTCGAAGGAAGAGACATCATTTTTCTAATCGACATCAAATGAGATCCAAGAACCGAAGAGGCCAGATGTTCGTGACTGATTCCAATGGAACCATCTGTCCATTTGCTATCGATAATCCGGATGAATGGCAGAATCACTCGGTTGATCGACTCAATCGCTCCAAAAGTCGCTTGTGCTCGAGATAAAGCTGATTCAAGCGCCTCTGCATCCAAATGCTCCAAGGCAATTTGGCAGCTGATCACGAACGCAGTCGGATCCTCAACAGGGGGCGATGCAACGGGTTCCGCTAGAACGGTTTCAACAAAGGGGGAATGTAATGCCCGAAGTTGGTTTGTCGTCAATGGAGCGATGTGGCCGATACTATGTCCTGCATGGACGCCATCCCGTAGGAGTGTTAACCTTTCAAGATCTTCAGGATGGTAAATGCGACGATTCGTTTCCGTCCTCTCTGGGGTCAGGGCGTGGTACCGCTTCTCCCATGCACGGATCGTGTACTGGGAAAGGCCCGTTAATTCAGACAGGGTGCCAATATTGTAAGTGAGTTCCACTCTGTCTAGGAGTATGGATGTCTGTCTAATTTGTGTCAAGGAACTGCCGTAAGTTCAAACAGACCTTGATCTTTCCTTTATGAGTTGTTTGTCGAACATTATTTAGACAAAAGCTAGACAAAAGTGAGACATCTCCCGTAGTACAACGTGGCACGCGGTTGAGTTTTAACACAAACCCTGATGCTGGAGGAAAAGATGAAGACAAAGATTTGGTTGCCAATCGTACTAGCCGTTTTCGCTGGATCTGCATTCGGATCAACGAGAGTTGAAGAGAAGGACATTGTTGATACAGCCGTCGCTGCTGGAAGCTTTAAGACCCTCGTCTCAGCTGTTAAGGCAGCTGGCTTGGTAGATGCTCTCAAAGGAAAGGGTCCGTTCACTGTGTTCGCCCCGACCGATGAGGCGTTCGCCAAGCTTGAGAAATCAAAGCCAGGCATTCTTGCAAGTCTCCTTAAGCCAGAGAACAAGAAGCAGCTCACTGCCATCCTGACCTATCACGCCGTATCCGGCAAGGTCTTGGCTGCTGATGTGTTGAAGTTGAAGAACAAGACGAAGGTTAAGACCCTCAATGGTGCCAGCTTGACGGTTCACAACAAGCATGGCGTTAAGGTTGACAATGCCAACGTCATCAAGACAGATATCCTTTGCTCAAACGGTGTGATTCACGTAATTGACTCCGTAATTCTGCCCAAGTAATTGTTTGATAGTGAGGGATTGCTCTTCGAGTGATCTCTCACTTAAAACGATGCTACTGAACTGGTTGACGCAATTTCGGTCACCAATTTCTGTGATCAGAAACGATGTTGCTTTCATAGCACTAAACCGGTTAAACGAGTGTTGTGGTACTCATTAGGCGATATCATTGCATTCTCGCTCTTGAATCCAGTTTTTGATTTGGATCACGGCGTACAAGTCCTATGCCTACCGTTCTCGAAAAGACCCAAAAACTAGTTGCGTTTCGAAAATTTGCCGCCGCAATCAAGGCTGCAGATCTTGAGGAAGAGTTACGCTCGAATCAGCCAATTACACTCTTTGTTCCCACTGACGATGCCTTCGATCAAATCCCTCAATGGGCTATGGAACGAATCTTGGAGCCGGAATCCAAAGGGCAGCTTGTCGAAACACTTCGATATCACTTGGTCAAAGGCCGAATCCATACCGAGGACGTTTTGGAAATGACCCGCGTGGAAACCATGCAAGGGCAAGCAATTAAAGTGGATTTCCAGGACGGTTTGCGAGTGGATGGTGCAAAGATTCTCAAAGGGGACATCCTTTGTGATAATGGAATCATCCACGTTATTGACCGAGTGATCCCTCCCCAGTGAGGTTGATTTTAGCAATAAGACTGAAACCTATATCTAATCACTCTTGAAGTTTGAACCGTGTCAATGAATCCATTGACATTGGTTTTGACTCTACCTTTTGACAGGTATTCGACCATAAAATCGAACCTAAGGGCATCTCGTCAAAAGGTAAAAATGCTATTTCCTCACGCCGATCCGATCCCCATTCCGGCGCCGATTTGGCTCATGAAGGTTTTGAGTCTTCTGACGCTGGCGTTGCACTTTTTCGCAGTTCAGATTCTGATCGGAAGTCTTATCGCTGCGATCTACTTCAGTTTCAAAGGTAAAGGCTCTCAAGGCAACGCCGCTCAAGGAGCAGCTATGGTTGTATCCAGGCGCTTACCTATCGTAATGACCTATGTGATCAACTTGGGTGTCCCACCCTTGCTCTTTGCACAGGTTCTGTATGGTAGGGCGTTGTATACCAGTAGTGTTCTCATCGCGGTTCAATGGATCGGAGTGGTCTTCTTGGTTATGGGATGCTACTGGCTCCTGTACCGGATGTCTGATCTCTCAATGAAAGGGAGACCAATCCATTGGCATGGCATCGGGGCACTTTTGTTGGCGGCTTTTGTTGGGCATATCTACTCGGCCAATATGACTCTGATGCTACGGCCGGAAGTCTGGCAACAGATGTACGCAAACACTGCTACCGGACTCCAACAAGCACCACACGATCCAACTGCCGATCCTCGACTCCTGTATGTTTTGATGGGTGGGTTTCTGGTCGGCGGTCTTTGGCTGGTTCTCCACAGCAAAGTAAAGTCCGTGTCCGAAGAAGTTGGGGCTGTTCTCAAATCAACCGGTGCATTGATGGCAATCATCGGTGGGGGCGGAGAACTCTTGACTGGATATATGGCTTACTCGGCCCAGCCAGCAAATGTTCTTGCCGGGCTGCACACTCCTCTGTATCAAATCTCTTCCGCAGTTTGGGGTGTGGGTTTCTTACTTGCCCTTCTAGCAAGCGTCTTGCTATTTGTCCAAAAATCGAGTGGAGTGCTGATGACGATTGTTGGATCACTCGGAGCATTTTTAGGAATCGCAGGGTCAGTCATCGTAAGAGATGGAATTCGGGACGTGACTTTACTCGGCAAGGGATTTAATGTTTGGGATCGTCATGAAGCCTCGAACTGGTTCGTGATTATTCTGTTCGTCCTCTTGTTTGTCGCTGGCTTGGTCGCCATTGGATGGCTGTTGTCGGTGATGAAATCGGCCAAACCTATTCCGGAGCAAGTGAACTCATGAGCAAAGACACCACCGTACCTTCGCCCGTCGAGTCGGGCAACTCGGAATTGAGTCGGTTGAGCTTCATCAAGGTGGCTGTGGGAGGTATGTGCCTGGCTTATGCCGCGGCAGTTGGATACCCCATCTATCGCTACCTAAACGCTCCAGTTGAAAAGGAAGCTGCGCTCAGTAACGTCAAAGATGTCTCTTTGGCTGGTGCTGATAAGTTGGAAAAAGGCAGTGTCCTTCTGTTCAAATTCGGACCATATCCATCCATGCTGATTCACCATACCGACGACACTTGGGTTGCATTTGATGCTGTTTGCACCCACTTGGGTTGCACGGTCCAATACCACGCAGACCAAGACAAGATCGTTTGCGCATGCCATGGCGGGGTCTACGATTCTCACACAGGGGCAAACGTAAGCGGACCACCACCCAAACCGCTGACAAAATTCGTCGTGAAGGTCGCCTCAGGCGCCGTGACTGTTTCGAGGGCATAGAATGGCAAAGATTTACGATTATATCGACGAGCGCCTATCTATCACAGAACTGAAGAAGTTTGCCGAGAAGAAGACCGTTCCTCATCACAAGTATTCGTATTGGTACTACTGGGGCGGAATCTCATTGCTCTGTTTCCTCATTCAGGTTGTCACCGGCGTTCTCCTCATCATTTACTACAAGCCTGGACCAGATGCCTACAACTCGGTTCGTGCAATCACTTACGATATTGACTTTGGATGGCTAGTCCGATCAGCTCACAGTTGGTCCGCAACACTGTTCTTGGTTTCGGTATTTATTCACATGTTCTCTGTCTACTTCATGAAGGCCTATCGAAAGCCCCGTGAATTTGGATGGTGGACGGGCATGGCTCTCCTGATCTTGGGGCTTCTCTTTGGATTTAGCGGCTATCTTCTGCCGATGGATCAACTCTCCTTCGTGGCGACCAAGGTTGGTCTTGCAATTCCGGAAAACATTCCGGTTGTGGGGCACACAATTGCGAACCTGATGCGAGGTGGGTTGGAGGTTTCCGAGGTCACAGTTCAGCGATTCTTCGCTTGGCATGCTGTAGTGCTTCCGCTCTTGTACTTGCCACTCCTGATGTTCCACCTGTTCTTGGTTCAAAAACATGGCAATGCGATTCCTCCGAGTGAAGAAGATGTACCGGTAGCAAAACGTCAAACGATTCCATTCTTCCCCAACTTCCTGATGAAGGATTTGGCCATGTGGTTGGTCACGTTGAACGTGGTTGCACTACTGGCTTCGATCTTTCCTCCTGACTTGGGCAAGATTGCCGATCCTCTGGGACCGGCGCCAGCTGGCATTCATCCTGAATGGTATTTCATGAGCTCATTTGAGACTCTGAAACTTATCGGACGGGCAGTACCCGGCGCCCTTGGCGAAGCGGTGGGGATCTCAATCTTTACGCTGGGATTGGTGCTTTGGTGCCTGATTCCTTTCTATGACACCAGCACGACAAGTGGAAAAAGAAGTCGAAATGCAACCTATTTTGGACTCCTATGCTTGGCAGTTCTGTTGTTTACAACCGTGTTGGGATATGCCGTTGGCTAGGAGCAAACTTATATGAATTATCCAGTTTGGGAAGTTAGAAATATTGGATTGCCCTGGGTCATCGGCATCATCGCAATCTTTCACGTCATGATCTCGCACTTTGCAGTCGGTGGTGGTCTGTATTTAGCCTATGCTGAGAAAAAGGCACTCAAGGATGGCAAAGTTGATTGGCTACCACTGTTGGAAAAGCACTCTAAGTTCTTCTTGGTGCTAACCGGCGTATTTGGTGCCGTGTCTGGAGTTGGAATCTGGTTCGCGATTGGGTTAATCCATCCAGAAGCAACGAGTACTCTCATTCATAACTTTGTTTTCGGTTGGGCAATTGAGTGGGTTTTCTTCATTGTCGAGCTCACATCTGCTGCTGTTTATTACTACACTTGGAACCGTGTGCCAGCCGCTCTGCACAACAAAGTTGGTTGGCTCTACGCGATCTCATCAGTCTGTACTTTGGTGATCATCAACGGAATTCTCACGTTCATGTTGACGCCAGGTTCTACATGGCTCGGTGTTGCCGGTTCTGGTTCAGAATCAGCCTATTTCTGGAATGCGTTTTTTAACCCGACTTATTGGCCGAGTTTAGTCTTACGCATCCTGGTTTGCATTTCACTGGCCGGTGTATGGGCACTGTACTCATTCTCGAAATTGGAAGAAGATAAGCTACAGGAAGCAAAGATTCAGCTGATTAAGTGGAGCACCTCGTGGATGATCCCATCATTTGTTCTGATGCCGATCATTTTCGTGTGGTACGGAGCCATGGTTCCCGCCTCAAACAAGCACCTGCTTGAACTCGGAATGGCGACCATCGGATCTGGTTCCTTCACTCAAGTGACTCGGATTGCTCTCCTTTCAGTCATGAGCACAGCGACGATTGCTGCTGTGGCTTATCTCTTTGCCTACAAGTATCCCAGGGACTTCAGCCCAAGCCACGCTGTGGCCGTTCTGTTCCTAGCTCTGGCGGCAACTGGATCTACCGAATATGCACGCGAAGCGATCCGAAAACCGTTTGTTATCGGTAGCCACATGTACTCGAATGGAGTTCGTGTGAGCGAAGTCGGCAAGTTCAATCAGGAGGGATATCTCACTCACTCAATGTGGGCACCCAGTGGTCCAGGTACGACTGATTTGGACACTGGAAAAGCGATGTTCCGCGGTCAATGTATGAGCTGTCATACAGTCGATGGCTATCGTTCGATGAAGCGCTTCTTGGATGGACGAGACGCCAAAGCTGTTGGGAACATTTTATCAATGCTCCGCCAAAACAAGGCTGACTCTCCATACCATGCCTATATGCCACCGCTTGTCGGTAAGGACGAAGAGGTCGCCGCGTTGCAGGCGTACTTGCTCACGCTCAATCAGCCGAGCAACCCTGGAGCGGTAGCTCGAAGATAAGTTATCAGTCGAGTGTTCATTAGTGGACGCTCGACTGAATGCTCTTAGGTCTGTAACTGGTTGGTTGTGGGTACATCCTGCTCACTGAGTTCGCCGCCATGGCTTTCCCTTATGTCCACTGTTTTCTGAACTTGTTTTAGTGGCCTACCCGGCCCGAGCATGCCCTACTAGCATTTCTGTCTGGCCTTTTCGCGAACTGTGATATTCTGCGACTTCTGCATACTGCATCCTTCGCCCTGCGGGATTTAGCTTCTTGCCCTTACCACCACCGTGCGAAATACCCGCCAATGATATAGGGGAACTTGCCCGGAGTCACATGGTAGTGCCAACCTCGAACCTTGTCCCAATGGGCGTTGAACGCGTTGAGAGGGTGATCTTTCGAATCTTTCGCCATCAGATCCGCAGCTTCATATGGACCATAAAGTGGCATACCATCCAAGGCAAAGCCAATGAGTGGCGAATGCATGTTTCCCTTGTCCACAAATGGTGTATTCACGCAGATCGGATACTTGTGGTAGTGATAGCGGTTATCAGGACTGGGATGACCACAGCACCGATCCATGATGCTTGATGCGTCTTGCATACCTGCATCAAAGGGGTTATAAAATGCCACTCCATTCACTGCGATACCTACGGTTCCCATGTTCAGCGCCCCATTCGAGTCACGATCCGTCATTGCGATCGCATTCTTGTTTGGTTTAGGTTCGAGAGGGAAGCGGTAAGCGTAATCGTGTTCTTGGATATAGCTTGGGTTGTAGCCTTGTGTCCCATAGGTATCAGGGAACTTAGCTGTTTGATGGTTCGGTAAGTTCTTGGCATGAACGGTCCAGAAATCTGATCCATCGAAGGTGATCGTAACGTTGTCCTTTACATATTGGTCTGACTGAACCACATTGCCGCTTCGATCCTTATAGCCCTTTCGAAGCCAAGCCGACATATTCTCTCGGAAGGGGTTGGTTAACTGTTCATCCAAGTAGAACAGCCGGTCGGCATTGTCTGCATTGATGGTCAACTTTCCATTGATCTTGCCAGTTGATGTCACCGCAACGGTTTCGTTGGGCGTGGGGCGGTAATACCATCGACCTCCCAAGTGAACCATTTGTTTTGCTTCCTGTTGGGGAAGGCGCTCGATATCCTTAGCGGCAGGTTCCTTACGTCCGTCAGAAGCTTGATCTGATTGGAACAGGCTGAAGTCGGTTACACAAAACGATGCTTCCTTGCCAATAGCCGAATTGCCATTCTCGAACCCCAGAGTCAATTTGACGGCATCGACCTCTTTGAATGGAAGAAGTTCCTCAAAGGCATAGGTTCGCCAAACCGCTGCACCTGCCTTCCCGAAGTTTCCATTTGCGGTGAAGTCACGGCGATCTTTAAGGAGCTCCCGGTAGATCAAGCGCTGGGCGGTCTCCAAATAATGGGTGCCGTTCCGAGACAGGAAATCAACCTTCAGAAAGAGCTTGTCATTCGCAACTGAAAAACCGTCTTCAGCCCGTCCAAGCACCGAGAACTTAATCCAATGTCCCTTTGTGTAATCAATGTTCGTGACCACCTGACTGACACTGCCAGCTTTTGGCTGTTCACTTGCATTGAACCGCACTCCAAGGACTGGCGTTTCGTCGGCATACCCAACCCATGACCATTTGGCATTTCCAGATAATTGATAGCTGGCAGGAGACTTGGATGATTGATCAGATTTGCCAAAATCGGAGTTTTGAACAAGGTTCTGGCTATGGAACAAAGCAAAAGCAATCGCTAAGGTCGAAATCATTGGGACACCTCTAGTTTAGAGGGAAATTGTAAAAATTGGAGATGAAGGGAAGATGAAGGCATTGATTCTGATTGCTTGATCTTTTGACTGAGCACCTTGTCGGTCCGATCGACAACGAAAAGGGCGGGCATAAATGTAACGACAGGTCAATAACTCCTATGACATTGGATTCGATGACTCTGAATTAGCGACTGGAACACGAACGGATAAACAGCTAAATTCAAGATTGGAAGTTCTACGCTTAGGACAGGCTTGGAGATAGGTATGAATATTGGCAATCGAGTACGAGGCAAGGTCGCGGTCGTGACTGGAGGTGCTCTGGGCATTGGCCGAGCCTGTGCCAAGATGCTCGCTGCCGAAGGAGCATACGTCGCTGTCACCGATGTCAATGACGATGCGGGGCAAGCGGTTGTTGACGAAATCTGTGCTGAAAACGGTACTGCTGGCTATTGGCATCTCGACGTTTCATCCGAACAAGAAGTTAAGGAAGTGCTTCGGATGGTCAAGTCTAAATTTGGCCCCGTTAGCATTCTTGTTAACAACGCGGGTATTTCAGGGGTGGATAAGCCGACCCACGAAGTCTCCTCAGAAGAATGGGACAAGTTGATGGCCGTTAATGTCAAAGGTGTCTTTTTCTGCACCAAGCATGTTTTGCCACAGATGATGACGGCCAAGAAGGGAAGCATCATCAACCTATCCAGTATTTATGGGCTCGTCGGTGCGGCTGACGTTCCACCCTACCATGCTTCAAAGGGCGCTGTTCGACTCATGTCAAAGACGGATGCTCTGATCTACGCCAGTCATGGAATTCGTGTGAACTCTGTCCATCCTGGGTTCATCTACACCCCGATGGTGGACAACTTTCTCCACAGCAAGGGCGGCGAAATAGAGGCTTGGAAAAAAGCTGTTGGTAGCTTGCACCCTCTAGGGCACATGGGTGACCCCGAGGATATTGCATACGGCGTCCTATATTTGGCGTCGGATGAATCGAAGTTTGTAACAGGAACTGAACTCGTCATAGATGGCGGGTATACGGCACGATAATGCTGGGAAATCTTAACCAAGAACAGATCGAAGCGATTCTACACAGTGAGGCACTAGGCAGAATCGGATGTCATGCCAATGGGCGAACCTACGTGGTTCCCGTCACCTATGTTTACGACGGTGAACGTGTGATTTGCCACAGTGGTCGAGGGGACAAGATTCGGATGATGAAGAATAATCCGCATATCTGCTTCGAAGTGGAACAAGTAGAGAATCTGGCCAATTGGAAGTGCGTGGTTGCGGATGGATTCTTCGAAGAGCTCGAAGGCACCGATGCCATCTGCGCAGCGGAGATGTTGGTGGATCGCTTAACCCCACTTATGGCAAGTGCGACTGCGATTCCAGCGAGCAATCCTCACGGTTTGGCTCCAGATTCGGTGATCTACTCCATTCGACTCGGTGAGAAGTCGGGTCGTTACGAATCTCCCTAGCAAAGTCTTAACGAGAATTCATTCTAGATTTAGGTGTTTCTCAGGGTGATGCTATTCCGCGCAAATTGACTCAAACCGTTTGGCGTATATCTGACTATGAGTCGAGCCTTCACTCTGATAGAGTTGCTGGTGGTTATTGCAATCATCGCGATTCTCGCTGCGATCCTGTTTCCAGTGTTTGCTTCCGCCAAGATGGCTGCCAAGAGGACTTCTGAGATTTCCAATCAAAAGCAGATAGGGTCAGCTGCACTTATATATCTTGGTGATTTTGACGATCACTATTTCATGGGGGACACATGTGTTCCCAACAGCTCCCTGAACCCTGCCAACAATAATTGGAATGGGACATCTGATCCCAATGTTAACTGCCAATACGATTGGGGAAGCCACCAGGGAAGCTTTTCATGGCGCGTGAATCGGTATGGCTGGCAACGATGGCTCATGCCTTACACCAAGAATGTCGGTGTTTTCATTCATCCAGGTCGAGGCTTGGTAGATCCGTTGTCTGATCCGGGCAACCCTCATAGCCATTACTGGTCCGATTGGGGTGGCATAGTCTATGCGACGGCTCTTAATACAGCGATTACAGGAGCTACGGACACATTAAGCGGTTATAGCACTCTAAACTATCGCAACTCATGGACAGGCGGAACTCAATTCGGATTGGCAACTCCTGCTGAGACCGCACTCTTCTTGGAGTCAGTCAATGTGAACTCGATTCTTCCCATGGGAGTGTTGAGCGGAGACATGGGGCAGGCAACTGCGATTGCATATCCGGGAATCTTCCGCGAAGCATTGAGTAATGAAGTCTATGACCGATGTGATGGCTTGCCAGGGGCAAAAGCTGATGCTCAGAAGGTTTTCTTCGGTGGTCAGACAGTAGGATTTGCCGATGGTCACGTTAAGTCACTGACGATTCCGGCCTTACTCGCCCAAACACCTACTGCGACCGAGTTATCGAATGGGTTATCAGCAAGTGGGGCTTGCAATATCTCCTTTGATGTTCAAACCCTCGGTTCTACAGTGAACACGAATATCCGATACCCTTTGTGGGGCCTGGGACTCTAATTCTGGTGCAACTCGCAACTGCTTGTAGCCGAGTTTTGCATTGACGCTATTAATGTCAACCTGAACAGTTTTAGTCGCTCCAAACATAACGCCCCCAAGAACAAGGGGGCGTTATGTAACAAAGTTTAGGCGAATCTCTCGCGAGCAGCTTGCTCCAAAGCTTCCCGATGAGAAGGATGAGCGATCTGGATCAGCGCCTTGGCGCGCTTGGAGACAGGAAGTCCGTGCAAGTTAACCGCACCGTACTCCGTCACGACCCAATGAACGTGAGCGCGTGTTGTCACGACACCTGCCGCTGGCTTAAGCTCGGAAACGATTCGTGAAATCCCCTTGTTGGTCGTCGAAGGCAATGCGATGATCGGCTTTCCACCTTCGGAGTAAGATGCGCCTCGGATAAAGTCCATCTGTCCACCCACGCCAGAGTAGAACTGGGAGCCAATCGAGTCTGCACAGACCTGGCCAGTCAAATCGACCTCAATTGCACTATTGATCGCTGTTACACGTGGGTTCCTACGAATCGTAGCGGTGTCGTTCACGTAAGTGATGTCCAGCATCGCAACGAGTGGATTGTCATCCACAAAGTCGTAAAGCTTCCTCGTGCCAATAACAAAACCGGAGACCACTTTGCCGGGGTGTAACTTCTTGTATCGCCCCGTGACAACCCCTTTCTCGATCAAGGGAATCATGCCGTCGGAGAACATTTCGGAGTGAACTCCAAGGTCTTTATGGCTAGTTAATGCTGCCAAGACTGCATTAGGAATAGCTCCGATACCGACTTGGATAGTTGCACGATCCTCCACCAATTCGGCGATATTCTTTCCGATGGCCCGTTCGACGTCTGTGGGATCTTTGGCAAAGATTTCAGGGATCGGTGCATCTTCTTCGACAATGGCATGGAGGCTGTTGACATGGATCAAGCCATCACCATGAGTTCGAGGCATATTCCGATTTACCTGAGCGATGACATGCTTTGAATTCAGCACTGCTGCCCGAGTCGCATCCACGGATACACCAAGAGAAACGAAACCATGTTTGTCGGGAGGGGAAACTTGAATGAGGGCAACGTCGATTGGTAGCGTTCCATCTCGGAATAAGGCGGGGACTTCGCTGAGAAAGACTGGAGTGTAGTCTGCTCGGCCCTCTTGGACTGCCTTGCGCATGTTAGAACCGATGAAGAGGCAGTTGACTCGAAAGCTTTCTTGCATTTCTGGGGCGGCATAAGGGACTCCGCCTTCGGTGTGCATGTGAACAATTTCAACGCCGCGAAGCTCAGGAGCACGGGCGGTCATGGCCCTGATCAACGCCTGAGGGGCGGCTGCCATTCCATGAATAAAGACTCTTTGGCCGCTGCCAATAATCGAGACGGCTTCTTCTGGGGTGCATGTGGGACGCATATTCTCTTGTTCTATGAGCCGATACGGAAATTCATCATCGGCTCGCTCCTTGATCTTTCCAGATCGATTATTTATCAGTCGTTAGGCCGTCGACTCTGACTTGAATGAATTGGGACCCTGATTGCGTCTTCGGCGATCAGGGCCCCATTCATAGCACTAGTTTTGAGTGGATCATTTTAGGCCCGATCCAAGGGCCCTATCCTTTACTGACGCGTATCTTCTTTGGAGTTCGCGTCTCCGCTTTGGGTACCAAAACCGTCAGCAGGCCATTAGCAAAGGTTGCCTGAATCTCGTCTGGCATCACAGGAACATCCAGTCGGAACGATCGAACGAAGCTACCATAGCTTCTTTCAATACGCACATAGTCGTCCTTCCTTTCCTCGGTGTCGAGTTCTCGAGATCCTCGGATCGACAGTACATCGCCGTTCAGCGTAACTTCCACATCCTTCTCTTGAAGGCCAGGTAGTTCGGCAACGAAAGTCAATTCTGTAGGCGTCTCTTTAATGTCCACGCTTGGGGTCCATGCGCCTCGGAACTCTTCCAGAGTGCCGAATGCATCGTCCATCATCCGATTGAATCGCTCGAAGGAGCGAACTCGATCAGGCGTCCACGGCGTGATCATTTCATCCTCCTGGCAAGGTCCTCAATAACCTCACCAGTACGAAGATTAGCTCTATATTCCCAACCCAGCAAGTCGGGACTTCACCGTCATGGAATCCGATGACACGGGTTCTATTGACAAGGAAAGTTTGGCTTGTCAGTCCCCCTCTTTAGGTTCAAGATCAATCCATAGAAGTTGTTTCAAGGGGGAATTGAATGACTACTCACACTAATGATTATGATGACTGCCTGCTTTTAAGCAGGGCGTTGGATGGAGACGCCAACGCCTTTGACAAATTAGTCGATCGCTACCGCGCAAAGTTGCATGCAGCAGCTTATAGAGTTACAGGCGATCACGAACAGGCTGCTGATGCCGTTTCTGATGCCCTCATCCGACTGTACAAAACAGGAAACAGTTTTCGCTTTGAAAGCAAACTCTCGACCTGGTTACATCGTGTTGTGGTGAATTGCGCGACAGATATTGCTCGTCGAAGTGCAAGTCGACCAACGCGCAGCTTAGACCAACTGTTGGAGGGCTATCCAGATCACGAGCTGATTTCTGCGACACCCAATAGTCATGACTACGAGTGGGACGAGTTGGTGACTTTTGCCTCCGATCGTATCTCGACCGAGTTGGCTCAATTACCGGAATCAGAGAGGGAACTTTTACTCGCTGTTCATCGTGACCAGACCACCTACGAGAGTCTGGCAAGCAATCTTCATGTGCCGATTGGCACGGTGAAGAGCAGGATTTTCCGAGCTCGCCGCAAATTACGAGATCATTTGCCTAGCTTGGACGAGATGGAGGAGGAATCCTTCAACCTCGCATTTGAAGGGGTTGCCGCGTAGGCTGTTCGTTCGACTCCCAAATGTGATGGTCATGCCGCCCGTAGATCGGAATACGGGCGGCAAAAATGCTGTGTCCCTGAACATCCTATGGATAGTTCGGTACATCCTTCCCTTAAATAAGCAATAATCCATGTGCATAGCTTAGGTGCGATGTGAGCGACGAACGACCAATTCCTGAACTTTCACCACGAGAACGCCAATTGCTGGATTATGCGGCTGCCGGTTTGACCGATACGGCGATTGCAAACAGATTGGGTATTAGCGTCGCAACCGTTGGAACCTATTGGGGGCGGGTTCGTATCAAACTTGGCCCTTACAGCCGGACTGAACTTGTATCCATCGTTCTCCGCTCCGAGAGGGAATCCGCCCTGGAAGCCCTACGTCGAGAGAATGCCCAGCTGATCCACCAACTAAATGCTCGCGCCGAGTCCGGTGATTCAGCGTTCTACCGAGAACTGATGGAGAATGCTCCAGACGCTATGCTTTTGGTTCAAGAAGACGGCGTGATCCAGTTTGCCAATGCAGCTGCACACGACTTATTCGGTTACGATTTGGGTGAGTTGGACGGCTTGCATCTGGTCGAATTGATACCCGCTCGACTTCGAGAGCAACATGTTGAGCATCGGGACGACTATATTCGGAACCCTCAGCGACGACAAATGGGAGAGCACCTGGATACACCAGCGATGACCAAGAGTGGGACAGAAATCTCCATTCGAGCTGCGCTCTCTGCCATTGATTCGTCTTCAGGAACAGTCGTGATCTGTGTAATTCGTCCCTCCTAACCACCTAGATTTGTTTTCTATGATGGTTGCGTCTCCCCAATGATGCTGCAGCAGGAGAGGCAACTGGATGTTCGATGTCTCTAAGCTGAGCCTTCTCGGGATAGGCTTGGCCCAATTGAAAGATATCCGTTGTGAGGGACATGTACCCCTCTTCAGGGTGCAATCCACTGTGGTAGCTTTCGCTCCGGAGTGACCGTACAAATTCGTCGATCAATGGCGCATCCTTTAGGTAGGTCTCTAGTAAACGAACCATCGACTCTGTAAAGAATGCTCGGTGATAAGTGAAATCGACAATGACATCTGCATTCTGTTTGGTGGGCTCAACAAATATCCGATAGCTTGACCTTACAAAGCGCTGGTACCGATCAATGACATTTTCAATTTCTGTACCGCGCTCTCTAATGTCCCTAAGAATGCGCCCCAAGAGCCTCTCATCCGTGGCAACATCCAAGAAGCAGGTGACATCGCACAAGCTGACAACCGGCTCAGCAAGAATGAACAATCCCTCCACGACAACGATCGGTCTGGCAGGAACCCGCACGGATTTTGCGGTTTGAGTCATCGTCGCAAAATCATAGTTTGGTGCCAATATTGAGCGCCCCTTTCGAAGCTGTTTGACATGAGAAATCAAAAGCTTGAAATCAAGATGAGACGGATGATCGAAGTTCACTGAACCGGGCGAAACTCCAGGTTGCACTTCGGACCGGAAATACTGGTCCATGCTCAGAACAGAAACACTCTCCTCTCCCAATCGTTCTCGAATGATTCGACTGAGATATGTCTTTCCTGAACCCGAACCTCCGGCAATGCCGATGATCAGAGGACGTTGCTTATTGGATTTTGTTTTGGATGGCATAAAGTCTTCAGTCAAGTCGTTTGTGGAAGCGCTGGACAGCACCAAAGAATATCAGCACGCTGATCAACGTAAGTGGAAGTATCTCATTGGCAAGATCAGAAAGGCCATTGGCTTTAAGCATTAAACCGCGGACGCATACCAAGTAGTAGCGCATGGGAAGGATATAGGTGATCGGCTGCAACCATGCAGGCATATTGGAGACCGGATACATAAATCCGGAAAGCATCATATTTGGCATCAAAACGAGACTTACCAATTGACTGGCCTGCTGTTGGTTTTTCGAAGTTGTTGAGATGAATAGCCCCATCCCAAGAGAACCTAGCATAAAGAGTCCAGAGACAAGCAACAACACCAAGAAACTGCCCCGCATAGGGACTCCAAAGAGGACGATGGCAAGAAGAACCGTCGTGAGGATGTTTACGAAGCCCATCATCATGTAGGGCAATAGTTTGCCAAGCATTAATTCCCATGGGCGCATCGGAGTGACAAGCAGTTGCTCGATTGTGCCAAGTTCTCTTTCTCGCACGATGGCAAGGGCAGACATAAACATTGTCAAGTTGCCCGTGATGATGCAAACGACTCCGGGAACTAGCGAAAAGCTACTTTCCAGTGTCGGGTTGTACCAAAACTGGATACGAGCGTCGACAGTACCACTCCCAAGTTTGCCCATCCCGGCTGCATTCAGCTTCTTTTGGAGCATAGCTGAAGCTTCCGAAGTGACTATCTTGGCCAAATAGCTTGTGGCAATGGTCCCTGCATTGGGATCGCTTCCATCTACTAAAACTTGAATGGGAGCGCTGTCTCCTCGAACTACATTCAGTTGGGTCCGTTTGGGGATGGTGAGTGCTAAAGAGGCCCGACCCTCCTGAATGAATTGTTGGGCTTCATTCGGAGTGTTGACATACCCCACGACATCGAAGTACTCGGGTGAGGCTTGGATTGAATCGATCAGGCGCCGACTGATGGAAGTATGGTCCTGATCGCAAATAACCAATCGCAAGTGCCGGATATCCTGATTCACGGCAAATCCATAAAGAAGAAGTTGAATGATCGGCATTCCGATGACCATGCCCAACAGTCTTTTGTCCCTTTTGGCTTGGCGAAGCTCTTTGATCACGAAATCCCAAACTCGCATGGCTAGATCCTCTTCTTGAATGTAAGAATGCTTGCTCCCAGAAGCAAAACTGCCAACAAAGTCATTGGCCAAATTTCGGGCCACAGGTCTGAAAATGAGGAACCCTTCAAGAAGATGCCTCGGGAAATCACCATGAAGTACCGGGCTGGAACAACATAGGTGAAGACCTGTACAACCTTAGGCATGCTAGAAATCGGAAAGACAAAGCCGCTCAAAATCACACTGGGCAGTGTCGTGATAAGCATGACGGTTGTCATTGCGCCTCGTTGACTATTGGAACCAGCTGAACCAAGAAGGCCCAGACCCAGAGAACTAGCCAAGAAGATTAAAGAGCAAAATGCCAGAAGCCAAGCGCTTCCACGTAGCGGGACACCAAAGAGAGCGTGGGCGACCAAGACTACAAGGAGAACATCGACAAAGGCTAGCACAATGTAGGCAGCGGTCTTACCCAACATAAGCTCAGCAGGGGTTACTGGAGATGCCACGATCTGCTCAATGCTGCCGCGCTCGCGCTCACGTGTAATGGTTCCCGCAGTGAGTGTCGCGGTGGTTGTCATTAAGACGATCGCCACAACACCGGGAACGATAAAGAACACACTAAGGAGGTCCTCGTTGTACCAAATACGGGGCCGTAGGTCGAAACTCAAGCCCGTTTTTCCCAGAGCAATTCCTTTTTTGGTCAAGGTGCTGGAAAGTGTTTCAAATGAGTAGGCGGATAGGATGGTTGAGGCATAACCTGAAACTGAATTAGCGGTGCCTGGATCAGAGCCATCCAAAATCACTTGAACGCTGGACGATTTGCCATTAACGACCGTCTTCCCAAAATTGGCTGGGATGGCGATTCCGACCTGAATCCGTCGGTCATCCAAGGCTTTTCCCAGGTCTTCATAGCGATCTGTCTGGAAGGTCTGGACAAAGTAGCCAGATGAGGTGAATTTCTGGATCAGGTCGTGGGCCTGTTGAGAATGGCTCCAGTCAACGACACCAAGCCGAACATGGCTGATATCGGTCGATATTCCATATCCATAAAGGAAGAGCATAAGAAGGGGATTGAACAAGGCGGTGAACAATGACCTTGGGTCCCGAATGAGATGCAGGAACTCCTTTCGCATAAGGGCCCAAGTGCGTCTCATTGACTTTCCTCCGCCACAGCGACAAAAACATCTTCTAGGGTTGCCTCAGAATCTTCAACCCCAAACACCACGATTCCAGCGTCCTTTAGTGCCTGGACCACGACTTGAATTTCGGGATTTGGGATACGGATGTGCAACCTGGAGCCTAAGACCGAGGCATCCTGCACACCATCAAGGCCACTAGCAATACTGAGCGCTTGAAAGATCGGTTGGCACTCTATTCCATATACGAATCCATGAATCTGGCTCTTTCGAAGTTCCGTCGGTGAACCGGTACAGACAATCTTGCCGCTTTGCATCATCGTGATCCGATGGCAATGTTCGGCTTCATCCATGTTGTGGGTTGTAACCAGCACCGTGGCACCGGCTGTCGTCAAGTCGTAGATCAGATTCCAAAGCCGGCGCCGGGATACGGGGTCTACTCCGGAAGTGGGTTCATCTAGAATTAGAATCTCTGGTCCATGAAGAATGGATGCTCCCAAGGCTAGACGTTGTCTCAATCCCGTGGAAAGACCAGCGACCAGGCTGTTCCTGACCGCCTCTAAGTCTGTTAATGCGATCACTTGTTCCATGCGTTGTTTTCTCGCATGACCCCGTAGACCGTAGATTCCAGCAAAGAACTCCAAGTTCTCTTTAACCGTCAAATCGTCATAGAGCGAGAATTTTTGAGACATGTATCCAAGTCTCTGCCGTATAGTCTCGGCTTCCTGAGTGGCATCTTTTCCCCGGACATAGGCGTGACCCAAGGTGGGACTTAGCAGTCCGCAAAGCATTCGGATCGTTGTGGATTTGCCACATCCATTGGGACCAAGAAACCCAAAAATCTCTCCCTTCTTGACTCCAAACGAGATCCGATCCACGGCTGTAAACGTGCCGAATCGTTTGGTGAGCTCTACACATTGGATCTCGAATTCAGGGAGCATCAGCATCCTCCATGCGAGCGATAAATGCATCCTCAAGGGTCGGTGGAACAATGCGAATGTCGTTGATGGGAATCGAATTTTCTAGTAGCTGCTTTCGTAATTGTTCGATTTGGATCGACGGCAGTGCCGTGGCGTGTAGCCGGGCACCAAAAGCTTCAACGGATCTGATTTCCGGAAGAGACTCCAGAAAAGACCCCGCATCTCGCGGAAGCGGCGAATCTACTTCGATCACTGTTCGAGTCATGTGGCGTCTCAGATTGGCAGGGGTGTCGCAGATCAGAATTTCCCCCCGGCTCATCAGAGCCAAGCGCTGACAACGATCTGCTTCATCCATGTACGGCGTGCTGACAAACAAGGTCATTCCTTCAGCGACCAGTCCATAAAGAATTTGCCAGAAGTCTCGCCGACTGATTGGGTCCACTCCGGTTGTAGGCTCGTCGAGGAACAAGACCTTGGGAGTGTGAATGAGCGTACAGACCAGGGCCAACTTCTGTTTCATCCCACCCGATAGATCCTGAGCTAGTCGCTTTTGAAATGGCTCCAAACGACTAGCTCTCAATAGGTTTTCTGTGCGCTCTTTCAGGACAGACCGGGGAACATCATGAATATCGGCAAAGAACTCAATATTCTCGGAGACAGATAGGTCCCCATACAGTGAGAATCGTTGGGACATATAGCCCACATCGGAGATCACCTTGCCAATCTCACGAGTTGAATTCACGCCCATGACTTCGGCAGTGCCGCTTGTAGGCTCAATAATGCCGCAGAGCATCCGGATTAAGGTGGTTTTTCCGGCTCCGTCTGGTCCTACGACACCAAACACTTCGCCAGAGGCGACATCCAAACTCACCGACTTCACGGCGGTGACATTTTCAAACTTCTTGGTCAATCTGTTGGCGATGATGCTGGAGGTCATGGGTTACCTCACTTTGATCCAAGCATCTCCTGGCATACCGGGTTTAAGTTTTCGATCAGGATTGGTGATCGTAATCTTGACTCCAAAAACCAGTTTGACCCGTTCTTCTGGAGTTTGAGCGTTCTTGGGAGTGAATTCAGCCTGAGTTGCAATCGACACGATCCTTCCCGAGAAACTTTGTCCTGGGAAGCTGTCAACTTTCACGTCTACCGATTGGCCGACTTTCAGTTGACCGTATTTATCCTCGGGAACATAGACCCGAATCCAAACATGATCCAGGTCCGCAACAGTTACAATGGGCGAACCAACACCAACGGTCTCACCAACTAGAGAATCTTTCGACTTGATTACCCCGTTGGTTGGAGCGAAGATGTCGGCGTTATGGAGCATTGTCTTTGCGTATTCCACGGATTGTTCTGCCTGATCCCGTTGGGCGCGAAGACTGGCGATATCTTCAGATCGAGATCCTGCTCGTAGGAGGTCCAGTTGTGCCTGAGCATTTGCAACCTGAGCTTCTGAACTCCCAACAATTGCCGACTGAGACTCTACTTGAGCTTGGGCTGACAATCGATCTTGGTACATTTTCTTTGCATTGGAAAGGCTTGTACGAGCCCCATCCCAATTCGATTTAGCTTGAGCAACTGCCATTTCTGCTCCCCGAATTTCGGCCGGTCGTGGGCCAAGTTGCAAGTCCCTCAGCTTGGAATCAGCCTGATCCAGAGCCTTTCGTGCGACCTCGCGGTTTGATCGAGCATTATCAAAGTTTTGAACGGCAATGGCCCCTTGATCCGCCAAGGTTTGAATGCGTTTTAGGTCTACCTCTGTCTTTTCAAGATTGACCGAAGCTTGCTCGCGAGCGGCCTTCGCTTCGTCAATTTGCTTGGGACGGGTGCCCTCCCTCATCAGCTTAAGGGCTGCTAATGCCTGTTGATATGCTGCTTGTGCAGCAGGCAATTTGGCCTCCGCAGCATCAAGTTGTGATCTTAGGTCAAGTACGGTCAGTAAGTTCCTTTGATTGGTTGCCAATACCTTGGCTGCACCGTAGGCGGTGCTCTTTGCTGCGGCGAGGGAGGCTTCTGCCTGGGCAATTTGCTCAGGGCGATTTCCATGGATAGCTTCATCAAGCTTCGCCTGGGCAGCTCTAAGTCCAGCTTCTGCTTGCCCAAGCTGTGCTTTGAGCTCTGAGTCGTCCAAGTGGGCGACGAGTTCACCCTGATGCACCTCAGCGCCCTCATCTACCGTGAGGACTTGGATACGACCTGGAACCTTTGATGAAACGGCAGTTTCATCGGATTCCAAGCTTCCACTCGCAACAATAATCCCGTCTGGGATCCGTTTCTGAGACGCGCGAAAGAGATAAGATCCACCCAACCCCAAGATTAGGATTCCTATGGTCAATGGACGCAGCAGCTTCGCTCGGCGCTGCGGAGAGGCACCAACATCGACAGCCATTTGAATCTATTGTAGTGTTTCAATTAGCACACTAGATAGTCGCTCCTTTGACGTCCTCGAATATGTGGACGACAACAAGCCAAACCTTTGACAAGGCATTGTGAGATATGCTCAAACGAAGATGACACCTGAAGAGTTCTTGGATATAGCGAGAGGATGTAAGCGATTCTTTCGAGGGCATTACCCGCTTAGCGCAAGCGATCGTATGAATGAAATCGCTGCTCATCCGGCATGTCAGGGCTATCCTCAGGACGTCTACGGCCAACGCGGATTTCTGGCTGAATTTGAGCGTGAAGTTGCCGAATTATTTGGGTTAGAGGCAGGCGTATTTATGCCGAGCGGCACAATGGCTCAGCAAATTGCACTCCGAATTTGGGCGGACCGGTCCGAGAATCCAGTCATTGCGTTTCATCCCAAATGTCACTTGGAGTGCCATGAACAGATGGCCTATGAGCAGATCCACCATCTCCGAGCGGTTTTGCTGGGTGAACCTGAAAGGCTGTTTACCATTGATGACCTTAAGAAAATTGAAGAACCCATAGGTACGCTTCTCATTGAACTGCCACAGCGTGACTTGGGTGGTCAATTACCTACTTGGGAAGACCTCTGCGAGATCGTCTCCTATGCCAAATCCAAAGGGATGCGAGTCCATCTGGATGGAGCTCGTCTTTGGCAGTGTGAACCATTTTATGGACGGAGCCTTCGAGAGATTTGTGAGCTATTCGATTCCGTATACGTTTCATTTTACAAAGATTTGAATGGATTGCCGGGAGCCTTGCTTCTTGGGCCGGCGGATTTCGTGGCTGAGTCTCGAATTTGGCTTAGACGGCACGGTGGGAACCTCTTTACTCAGTTTCCAGCCGTGATTTCTGCGAAAATTGGCATGGAGAAGTACCTGCCGAAGATGCCACTTTACGTAGCAAAAGCCAAGGAAGTATCCAAGGTCTTAGCCCTGATTGAGGGTGTTCAGGTGATTCCGCCGTTGCCCCACACCAACATGATGCATTTGGCATTTGATATAGAGCCTGAAAGGCTGCTGGACGCCGTGGGGCAGGTAGCCAAAGCGGAGGGTGTCTTGCTGTTTAACTATGCAGGGCCTTGCGGAGATGGGTGTCGAACTGAAGTTTCCCTTGGAGATGCTTCTCTTGACCTCTCCGATCAAGAGATCGGAGAGCTGTTTTCGCGTTTAATGGTGATCGCTAGGGATTCCTGAATTTCACCGGATTCACATTCTCGCCCTTAACCAAGGCATTCAACCATTCTTGTGAACGCTTGGTGAACGGCAATTGCTGTTGGGTAGTTGCCATGTTGTTATGAGGGGAATTGAACATCGGCGCTGCTTCCTTTGGACCCTTCATGAGGTTGAATGCGGTCCATATCCCCGTGGGAGGAGCGATCGTATCGACAAAACCCATCGCTACAAGTGCTTTTGCATGAATATGGGGAGCAAAGTTAATGGCATCAAAGTAGGGTGCGGTGGCGGCTACTTTGGGGTCTTTGACGTTAAAGTAGGGATACCCTTGCTGGCGACCATATAGGCTAGCGTTGATATCGCAGCCAGCAGGCTCATTAACAATAACATGGGTGATCTTCGGATGGAGCCCGCTGACCGCCAAACTTTGTTGACCGCCCATGCTGGTACCCATTACGACGAGGGTCTTACCATCCCAATCTGGGCACTTGGTTAGGTAATCGACCGCGCGGTAATCCGCAAGATACATCCTGAGGAAGTAGTTCTTGTCTCGATCGTTCTGCCCGATTTCGTTGTATCGTTTGATCGAGTCGGGCAAAGCGTCGTAATACGATTTAGGCTGGTTGGGTAGAACGTTGTGAGGTTCGATGTTCAAGGTCAGCCACCCTTGATGTGCATATTGTGTGGCCCATCCTTTATACAGTGGATAGGGTGGACTTGCCCATTGCAGGAGTAGGAGTGCAGGGTACTTACCTTTCTTGGTGGGCTTGGCTATTTGCCCATAAACGTGCTCGCCATTGATATGGTCCAATTGGATAATCGAGAAATCCACTCCTGGTGCATCACTGATATCCGGCGTCACAACGGGATTCATCGGTATCTTTTGAAGTTCCTTGATCTTGCTGGACCAGAATCGATCGAAATCCTTGGGTTTGGGTTCTACTGGTTTAAGCTGTTCGGGTTGGATTGCGGCTCCAGCTTCAAGAATGCTCGACGATCGACTTTCGTTTGTTGCTCCTCCCGACATCGGAGTGACTTTAAGAAAGAGCATCTCGGGATTGGATGACTTGGATTCGAGAGTGGCTGGTCCGTTTGAAAGGTCCCAGTCGCCACTCATAAGGACTGAAGCGTTATTACTCAGCAGTTGATAATGATATTTGGTTGGTGAGTTGTCTGTGGAGCCACTTCGGGTGATCTTCCAACCTGCGGTTTCATTTAGGTTGTAGATGCCACTTGCTTTGTACGGGGTGAGTGTAATCGAACCATTTGTTTGGGTACCAAGGGCCAAAGGTGCGTGATGCAACGAGGCCAGAGCGATCAAGGGTAGCAACATTGCCATTAGCTTATTATTGTCGATTTTTGCGAAGGGACCAACGAGGAACTGGTGTGATGGTGGTGATCAGGATCGCACAATAAATTGTGTTGCTCCGAACTCCAACGTATCTCCGATTTTGAGGCTGACCATACCCGTGATGACTTGTCCATTTACTTTTGTTGTTCCAGCCAAGCCGACTAACTCCATCCCTTGATCCGAAACAACGATGACGGCTTGGTTCGGGGCAACTGTAGAGTCTGTATAGAGGCAAATAGCATTTGTACGGTCCGTACCCACACCATAGCGTCCAGGACCGAGCGGGACGGTCTGTCCGAAACTATCTGCCAGGATATGAACCGAGACGGGAACCATCGGGATGAATCTTTGGGGTGTGGCCGCTGAAGGCTGGCGAGTCGATGCTTTGAATATGAACTCTACAGAGCCGATGGTAATGTGGTCGCCTGATGAAAGCAGGTGCTGTTGAATTGCCAGACCGTTGAGTTGGGTTGATGCGTGAGCAACCAAGAGGAATTGCCCATTTTGGCGAACAATTTCAGCATGAATAGGGGCGATTCCAGTCGTTCCAAATATCGGAATTTCACAACCTTCTGCCGCTCCTATCCGAGTTATTGGATGATCGATACTCCAGTCTTGGAATTCGTTCCTGCCGTGGACGCGTCGGACAGTGGCGACACGGATCGTCTCATCAGCAATCAACATCGCTAATCCCAGCGTTAGGCCAACGCCTATCTCAACCATTCTCCAGACTGGAACCTGGGACAGCATTACGTTGGGAGATCGGAGATCGGGAGCAGACATTACCCCTCCAACGATCTGAATAGCGAATGAAACAATGGCTGCGAGTCGGGCAGCGTAGATTGCTCGGCGCATCCGCTCGCGTGTGTATCCAATTGACACTGTGACGGCAAGGGCAATGCCGATCGGAACGACCAAGCACCACGCAACCATCGCGATCAAGCTTCCCAACTGGGCGCTTTCGCTTGAGATCAGAATCCCAAGCACGTCCGCTCCAGAGTCGGTGGCAAAGTTGATCGCCCCGCCAGCAACGATTCCGAGAACGGCAGCCAGAACTGCTCTTGGTAGGGATCTTCGGCCGAGAGTGAGGACAAGGGCAAACAGTCCGCATAGGATCGCTCCGAAGGCAATACGGTTTACCGCTCCCCATGCTGTTCCGTAGGTGAAGAGTGCAGTAGGGTCCGATTCGGCTCCGTTCGGTCGGATCAGCGTGTTTTCGAACGGCGCGGCAAGTAGGAAAGCTGCGAGTGCGGCAATCACTCCGGCGAGAGGGAGCAGTATGAACTTGAAGCTTCTCAACGCTGGTTTCCTGAAGCAATTATGATCCGAAAGGGGATTACTCGAATGGAGGAACTCGGAATTCATTCCGAAAAACAGGTTGCTAACCTCCAACAATCAGGTTAAAGATTTTCGATCTGACCAGTCTTAGCGGACTTCGTAGTAAGAGGAGCGCGGACTTCAGTCTAATGCCATCCAGTTTTCAATTGACCTCCGCTTTAACTTTGCGTGATGGGAACGATTGGGCTTGCGGCCACACTTCTCTTGGAAAGCTTCTTTTTTGCTTACGATTTGGCTGCTTTCTC
>Ga0164297_10000770_pt1 | contig 37413 bp, 29 predicted proteins | sample GEODES058metaG_FD_113539 | JGI IMG/M metagenome (GOLD analysis project Ga0164297, IMG submission 113539) | Dystrophic lake water microbial communities from Trout Bog Lake, Wisconsin, USA - GEODES058 metaG | ecosystem: Environmental > Aquatic > Freshwater > Lake | place: USA: Trout Bog Lake... | reverse complement strand
TCCAGATATCGGAAGGTGGTAGCGACTGGCGCAAGGTGATCGTAATAGACACCAAAACCGGTAAGAAAATGGATGATACGCTGAGGGATGTGAAATTCAGCGGAACATCGTGGCTGCATAATGATGGGTTTTACTACAGCAGCTACGATAAGCCAAAGGGTAGCGAACTGTCGGAAAAGACGCAAGTACATAAACTGTATTACCATAAGCTGGGTACACCACAAAGCCAGGATAAACTGATATTTGGCGGAGAGACAACACCCCGCAGGTACATAGGTGGCGGTGTGACCGAGGATGAGCATTACCTGGTGATCAGCGCAGCCAACGCAACCTATGGTAATGAGCTGTACATACAGGACCTAAGCAAGAAAGATGCCCCTATAGTGCCTATCGTTACGGGTTTCGATTTTGAGCAAAACGTGGTGTATGCCGAGCATGGTAAATTATACATAGAGACTAACCAGGGTGCACCTAACAGGAAACTAGTGGTCGTAGATGCAGCAACGCCTACGCCAGATCATTGGAAAGTGCTGATAGCAGAAACTAAATTTCCGCTTTCGACCAGTACATGCGGCCGTAAGATATTTGCGTCTTATATAGAGGATGCGGTCTCTAAGGTATATCAATACAGCCTTGACGGGAAGAAAGAAAAAACCATAGAGCTACCCGGACTGGGCACTGCCGGGGGCTTTGGTGGCAAAATGGAGGAACACGAGACATACTATACATACGCATCGTATGTGTACCCGTCTACCATATTCAAGTATGATATTAAGACAGGGAAATCTGCGATATACAAGGCATCGGGTGTGAAATTTGATCCTAAACTATATGAAAGCAAGCAGGTGTTCTATACATCAAAAGATGGCACCAAAATACCTATGATCGTCACCTATAAGAAGGGAATGAAGCTGAATGCCAAGAACCCTACCATGCTTTATGGCTATGGCGGATTCAACATCAGCCTTACGCCATCATTCAGCATCAGTAACCTTGTGTTTATGGAGAATGGCGGCATCTATGCTGTAGCTAACCTGCGTGGTGGTGGTGAGTATGGTGATAAATGGCATAATGCCGGTACCAAAATGCAGAAACAAAATGTTTTTGATGACTTCATAGCTGCCGGAGAATACCTGATAGCTCAGAAATACACATCAAAAGATTACTTAGCCATATCCGGTGGGTCTAATGGAGGTTTGCTGGTAGGTGCATGCCTTACCCAACGTCCTGATCTGTTCAAAGTGTGCTTTCCGGCCGTAGGTGTAATGGATATGCTGAGATATAACAAGTTTACTGCAGGTGCAGGCTGGGCATATGATTATGGTACTGCAGAAGACAGCAAGGAAATGTTCTCTTATCTCTATGGCTATTCACCGGTGCACAATGCGAAAAAGGGCACCTGCTATCCTGCAACGATGGTGACAACGGGTGACCATGATGACAGGGTAGTGCCGGCGCATTCATTCAAATTTGCCGCAGGGCTACAGGCAGCTCAAAGCTGTAATAACCCGGTATTGATCAGCATAGAGACCAAAGCCGGCCATGGTGCAGGTAAGCCTACGGACATGATCATAGCTGAGGCAGCAGACAAATGGGCCTTTATGCTTTGGAACATGGGGCTGGGCTACAAAATAGCTAAATAGCAGTTACGGCCTCGGAGCCTGAAAAGTACCCGTGACGTGACCACCACCGTAAAAATCAAATGTGCCTATGATGTACTGGTCGCTGACCGCTGTAATGGCTATCTGACCACTGGTGGCTACCACATTGACGGTTGGTGAACTGTAATAGGCGTTGTTGAAATAAGTAGATGATACACTGCCGTTCGGGATGATGACGAATGTCTGACTATTACTTGTTGTGGTAAAGTTGTTGACCGAAAAACTAATACTTTCATTTGTTTGCGGGTTCCAACCTGTAATGGTCAGATAACCTGACAGATCTTGGGCCGTGACCGTGCCGGTGCTGGAATTCGTGCTGTCGTTGTACTTAATATTCATAGAATAGTGAGCATTACTTTTCTTCTTGCACGAAGAAGCTACGAGTACCAGTAAGGAAACAACGAGTAGGGTATATTTTTTTATCGTCATAAGCACAAACATAATATTTTTAGAAAAAAAGCCTTGTGCATTTTTTAACGTCAAGCTATTGTATGAACCTGACACCTATTTAACATTTTTGTTTTTTACTTATTTGTAAGTGGCCAGTTATCATGTTTCCCCCTTATCTTTACCCTTCATTTTTTTAGCATACAAAACAAATAAGCATGTTCAATAAGGTAACCCTATTATTAACAGCTATGCTGAGTATAGCTGTATTGGGTAGGGCGCAGGATCGTTGCGCCACAGACGAAAAGTATTGGGAACTGGTGAAACAGAACCCGCAGATACTGGAGTATGAACAGCAAATTGAAAACCAGATAAAGAATAATATAGGCAATATTGCGTTGGGGAAAACAACATTAAGCCCCTATGATACCACCATGTTTGATGTGCCGGTGGTGGTGCATGTAGTGCATGACTATGGTGCTGAGTATCTGGCAGACGATGACATCTATAATGCCGTAGCCTACTGGGCCACAATATATGTTAAGCAAAATGCAGACACCTCATCGGTAATAGATCCGTTCATTCCCTACATTGGCAACCCCAGAATAAGGCTGCATATGGCTACGATAGACCCTAACGGACAACCCACAAAAAGCGTTGTTCGCCACCACTCTTACCTGACAGGCAATGCTGACGATCAGGCTAAGATAGGGCAGTGGCCACCTAACAAATACATAAATGTATGGTTCATCCGTCAGTTCGGGGCCTCGGCTACCGGCGCTGCTGCTTATGCTTATTATCCGGCTGCGGCAGCGGGTATGCCTTACTACGATGGCGTAATTGGTCTCTATAGTTATCTGAATTATGACAAAGCCATACCACATGAAATAGGGCATGTTATGAATCTGCAGCATCCGTGGGGCAACACCAATGCACCGGCCGTAGCTTGCGGCGATGATCTGGTAGATGACACCCCGCCCACTATGGGACATAACCCAACGGGTTGCACCGCAGCTTCCCTATATGATACTGTATGTGCGAGTGGTTACGTGAAAGTGTATACCTCCGTTCTGGGCACCGACTCTGTAGTCGACTACCCTGATACCACCAATGCACAGAACATTATGGATTACACGTATTGCCAACGTATGTTTACCAAAGGACAGGTAGTGCGTATGCGTAATGCGCTTACCAACAGTGTGGCAGGACGAAATAACTTGTATACTGCTGCTAATCTTGCAGCAACAGGGGCATTAGCGCCAAGACAAGACCTGCCGCCAATAGCAGACTTCTCAGTAGAACACGCTACAGGCGGAGGGCTACTGACAGATAACAGAACCTGCTTTATGACCTTCAACAATGCCCGAAGCTTTTCATTTCGCAACAGAAGTTGGAATGACACCGTATCAGATGTCAGCTGGTCCTTCTCCAACGGTGCTTTGACTCCCACCTCAACGGGAATGGCCGTTGTAACCAATCAATTCTCCACGCCGGGGTGGGTAACTGTTTCACTTATAGCCAATTCTAATGCCGGAAGTGATACGCTTGTCAATGCTAATGCCGTGTATGCCGCTGATACGGCTGCTATACCTGTGTCGGGTTACGTGCAGTCATTCAGCAGCCCTGCGGCTATAGCCAACTGGCCAATGATGAATTATTTTGAGAATCAATATAAGTGGGAGTTTTATACAGGTGCAAGCACCGATGGAGACAATACTTGTATCCGATACAGGTCTTTTGATACTACTGCCAAGCACGTCGCGACGCCGCTAGGTGACCACGATGATTTTTATACGCCGGCGTTCAACTTTTCGGGAGTGAGCGGCCCTTATTACATTAATTTTCAGACTGCTGCTGCTAAAGCCAGCTCTGCAGGGTTGGGTTGGGGTACAACGGCAGTAGGCGATTCGCTGGAGATCGATGCAAGCACCAACGGTGGAGTAGTATGGACCAAGATAGCAGGTTTTAAGCCATCTCAGCTGGAAAACAATCCGACATACGGATATGAATTTGTGCCTACGGCCGCAGCTAATTGGGTAGGACGTGCAGTAAGTATACCTGCTGTAAGTTTCAGCGCGCAAACATTCTTCAGGTTCAGGTATTGGCCAGGTAATATAGGCAATGACTTCTATATGGATCATATGTATCTTTACCCTTACCCAGTTGGGCTTGATGAAACTAATAAGACCAATACAGTAATTAAATTATATCCTAATCCGTCAACATATGGTAGTAATATTTTATTTAATAGTGGTAAGGATGGCGCAGTTAGTTATGTAGTGAAGGATGTGTCGGGTCGGGTGATATATGCAGCTAAAAAACAATATCAAGCAAATACAGTGATCAATGAACCTATTTCGCGTGAGGTGACACAGGCGTCCGGACTGTATTTTGTAACTGTCGTGATCGACGGACTTGCAAATACAGAGAAATTGGTAGTATATTAGAGTTGGGAATTGAATTAGTATTACCCCCATACCGCATATGTATAAAATTAATTTGCAATGTGGTGAGTAATTTGCTTGGTGAGTAAATTTTTTCACCAAAATTTAATATTTCGTTTAACTTTGGATTTTTATAAAATAACCGGAAAATGAAAAAAAGATCATTACTTTTCCTTCTTGCATTAGCCTTATTTGTAGGGAAGAGCTTTGCGCAACATTGTTATTCTGATGAGGTGCGCAGAAAACTCATGGAAACACACCCTGAGATCGCCACTTATGAAGCGGAAATGAACCGCCAGATAGCAGAAAACCTTAAACATATTGATCTGCGTAATGCTCAAAAGACCACAGGCGTAGACCAATCCGGCAACCCGACTTTCTGGTATGATATTCCTGTTGTTGTGCATATTGTTCACGACTACGCAGTAGAATATCTTAAAGATGACGACATTTTCAATGACCTGGTAGACTGGAATACAGTATACGCGATGCAGAATGCTGATACAGCTGACGTTATAGCTCCCTTTAAAAAATGGATAGGTAACCCGCATATACGCTTACATCTTGCAACAAAAGATCCGTTAGGACGTCCTACAAAAGGTATCACACGTCGCAGGTCTTACCTCGGTTACAACGGTAATGACGAAGCTAAGCTGGATGACTGGCAACCGGAATCATATGTAAACATATGGTTTATTCACAATATGAGCGGTGCTAATGCACAGGCAGCTGCCTATGCTTATTTTCCTTCGGTAGGAGCTGCTCTTCCTTACTATGACGGTATCATTGCACTTTACAGCTATCATAACGTGGATAAGACCATCAACCATGAAATGGGTCATGTGTTCAGTCTTTATCATCCATGGGGAAATACCAACAACCCCGATGTGGCTTGTGGTGATGACGAGGTAGACGATACCCCGCCAACGAAGGGCCATGCAGAAACCGGTTGTACTGCTGCGTCGCTCTACGATACTGTATGTGCCAACAATTATTTTAAGATTTATACTAACATTTTTGGTAGTGATTCACTTGTAGACTACCCTGATACTACCAACGCCCAGAATATCATGGATTATACTTACTGTTCCAGGAACTTTACCAAAGGACAGGTAGTACGTATGCATGCTGCGCTGAACAGTGATGTAGCTAACAGAAAGCACCTGTTTGACACTTCCAACCTGATATTGACAGGTGTTATGGATTCTTCCTACAATTATATACCTCGTCTCGACTTGAAGCCAATACCTGAGTTCTCTTCTCTTTCAACAGGTCTTGCTCCAAAAATGCAGTATTTTACCTGCCCTGGCGCCACACTTAGCTTTGTAAATAAAAGCTGGAATGATACAGTAACTAAAGTTAAGTTCTCTGCTTCAGCTACCGGTACTACTTTCTCTCTGGATTCTATTAATAACCCGTCGTATAGCTCTGCTACTACCGTAACATTTAATACACCGGGATGGTCAGATGTGACCATGACTGCAACAGGTAATAATACCGGTGACTCTTCCATCACTTACCGCAATGCAATATTTGTTGCTGATGCTAACGCCACACCTGCAAGCACTATTGTAGAAGAGTTTGACCCAGCTGGTACGGGGGCAAAATGGCCAACATTTAACTACTACAATAATGAGTTCAAATGGACGCAATCTAATGTAGGTTATTATGATAACCACAGCATGGAATACGTTGGTTTTGATAGCCGTATCAATCCTTTGTTAGGTATATACCCTCCTACTGGTTCTCCACTCGGTGATGTTGACGATATTTTCAGTGTGCCTGTTGACCTTTCTGCTTACTCCACTTCATCGTGCAATCTGAATTTCCTGTATTCTGGAGCATCTCGTTCAAGCGCTTCCGCGGATATTAATGATTCTATGACTATCAGTTATTCGTTGGATCGTGGTAAGACATGGAATACGCTTACTACCATGAAAAAGAATACTTTGGAAAACAAGGGTTCATTATCTATCCCTTATGCTCCGCTATACACGGGTGACTGGGCTGCGAAGACAATACCTCTTCCTGCTAGTGCCTTAGCGTCTTATGTCGTTTTCCGTTTCCGTTACTTCCCTAACGTTGGCAGCGACGGGTATTACAGCAGTGGCAACAACTTCTACATGGACAGGGTTAACTTCTCTCCATTACCAGCTGAAGTTAGCAGTGTAAAGACCAATGAGGTTGATGTCGTGGTAGCACCAAACCCAACTAGTAACAATGCTTATGTTATTGTGAAAGATGTTGAAAATACTACTGCTCATGTCGTTGTAACTGACGTAGCCGGCAGAACAGTTTACACAACTGCTCAGCAGCTCAACGGTACAGAAGCACGTATAGAAATACCGTCATCAGTTCTTAGTGTAAAGGGAATTTATATGGTTCAAACAAGGACCGGTAACCAAACTAATACACAAAAGCTGGTTGTTTATTAATTCAGATATTTACTCTGAAAAATGCCGCCTCAGCCGAGGCGGCATTTTTTTTTGTATAAAACCCAAGAAAGTCACTGCTTATCTCGTCTATTCTATGTGGTGATGATCCAAACTGCTTTTGCTTAAAACGAGGAAGAGGCGTTTCATTGCGCATGGATACTATATTTTTTACTAAAATTACGAGAAAATGAAAAAAAGAGCATTACTTTTTCTTCTTACCGCCGCCCTGTTTACCGGTAAGGCTATGGCCCAACAACCATGTTCAACCGATGAAATGGAGCGATTGCAGTTATTAGCTCACCCTGAGATAGCTGTATATAAAGCGGAGTTGGACAGGCAGATTGCCGAAAAAATAGGTCACATTGATCTGAAGAATGCCTATAAAACTACCGGAGTAGACCAATTGGGGAATCCTGCATTTTGGTATGAGATACCTATTGTAGTGCACTTTGTTCACGATTACGGCGACGAATACCTGACAGATGACCAGATTTTCAATGACCTGGTGCAGTGGAACAAGACATATGCAGGAATAGATGGCGATACAGCACTGGTAATAGCTCCATTCAAGAAATATGCAGCCAACACTTTCATCCGTTTGCATCTTGCTACCAGAGACCCTCGCGGGAATGCTACTAAGGGCATCACACGTCACCGGTCATACCTTTCGACAAATGGCAATGATCAGGCCAAGCTTGATTACTGGCAGCCTGAGTCTTACGTGAATATCTGGTTCATACACAATATGAGCGGAGTCAATGCGCAGGCCGCAGCTTATGCCTATCAGCCACCTACAGCAGCAGCATTGCCATTTTATGACGGCGTACTGGCCCTCTATAGTTACAACAATAATGTACCGAGCTCGTCAAAGACCATAAACCATGAGATAGGGCATGTATTTAACCTGGAACACCCATGGGGAAACACCAATAACCCGGATGTGGCGTGTGGCGATGACGGTGTAGATGATACTCCACCGACGAAAGGACATAACCCGTCATCTGGCTGCTCTCCCGCTGCATTGCACGACACGGTATGTGCAAATAACTATTTCAAAATATATACTAACATCAGTGGTTCAGACTCATTAGTCGACTATCCTGATACTGTTAATGCAGAGAACATTATGGACTACACCTATTGCGCCAGGATGTTTACCAAAGGCCAGGTTGTCCGTATGCATATTGCACTGAACAGTGACGTAGCAAACAGGAAAAATCTTTTTGATACAACAAATCTTATCAATACGGGCGTCATGGATGCATCATATGCTTTTATTCCCAGGCCTGACCTGAAGCCAATACCGGAGTTCAATTCGCTGGTAGGTGGGGCGTCCTTGTTGGGTAAGATGCAGTACTTTACTTGTCCTTCAACTCCATTATACTTGTTGAATAAAAGCTGGAATGATACGGTTACGAAAGTAACGTGGAGTGCATCGCCATCGGCAACATTTTCTGCTCCAACCCTGACTAACCCGACATACAACTATGCTTCAAATACAAAAGTGACTTTCACTACGCCCGGATGGACAAGTATCACGATGACCGCTACAGGTAATAACACCGGTGATTCTACTATTGTGTACAACAATGCCATTTTTGTAGCGGATAATACCGCAACACCCGCCAGCACCATTGTAGAAGAGTTTGACCCTGCGGGTTCGGGTGCAAAATGGCCAACTTTCAACTACTACAATAATGAGTTCAAATGGACTCAATCAAATGTAGGCTACTACGATAACCATAGTATGGAGTACCTTGGTTACGACAGCCGTATGAACCCATTACTGGGCATTTATCCTCCTACAGGTTCTCCGCTTGGCGACTTCGATGATATGTTCAGTATTCCGGTCGACCTTTCTGCATATTCAAGCTCTTCTTGCAATCTGAACTTCTTGTATTCAGGGGCATCACGTTCAAGCGCATCCGCGGATATTAACGATTCTATGCTCATCAGCTATTCAATAGATGAAGGCAAAACATGGATAAGCCTGACTACCATGAAGAAGAATACACTGGAAAATAAGGGTGCTTTGGCTATACCCTATGCACCGCTGTATTCAGGTGACTGGGCCGCAAAAACAATACCGCTGCCGGCCCCCGCATTAGCTCCTTACGTTGTCTTCCGTTTCCGTTACTTCCCTAATGTAGGCAGCAATGGTTACTACAGTAGCGGCAATAACTTTTATATGGATAGGGTAAATTTTTCGCAATTACCTGCAGAAGTGAGCAGCATAAAAAGTAACGATATAGATGTTGTAGTAGCCCCTAACCCAACCAACAATGATGCCTATGTAATAGTGAAGGATGCAGATAACGCCACTGCCAGTGTCACAGTATCTGACATCGCCGGACGCACTGTCTATACTGCCAGCCAACAGGTAAGCGGTAAAGAAGCGCGTATAGAAATACCTGCATCAGTACTTACTATAAAGGGTATTTATATGGTTCAGACGAGAACCGGTAACCAAACCAATACGCAGAAACTGGTTGTTTATTAATAGTTAGCACGTTCGTATAAAATGCCGCATCAATTGATGCGGCATTTTTATGTGCGGTAATGTTTCTTAATAAAAACACAAGATTAAGTATTTAAGTCAAAGACGATACGAAGAAGGCATGCAGGAGCGTTTATCTGTTAGCAGATTATAAAGGTTTATTGCTACTTTTACGTGTAGAAATTTATTTTTGTTACAAACTGAGCACAGGATGAACCCAACAAGCATAGTATCGCTGAAAGAGGCCAATATATATCAGGGTACCAGCATGGTGCTTAGTAATGTGAACCTGGAAGTGGGTGCAGGTGAATTTGTGTATATGATAGGCAGAACGGGAAGTGGCAAATCAAGCTTGCTGAAGACCATGTATGGCGAAATATACCTGAAAGAAGGAGAGGGCGTTGTAGCAGGCTTCAACCTGAAAGACCTTACTTGGAAGAAGATTCCTTTACTGAGGAGGAATCTGGGTATTGTGTTTCAGGATTTCAGGCTGCTGACGGACAGAAATGTATATGATAACCTGGAATTTGTGCTTAAAGCTACAGGCTGGAAAGACCAGAATCTGATGCGTGAAAAAATAGAGAACGTACTATCCAAAGTAGGACTGAAAGGGAAAGGTGTGAAGATGCCCTACGAAATGTCGGGTGGGGAGCAGCAAAGGGTAGATATAGCCCGTGCATTGCTGAACAATCCTAAACTGATACTGGCCGATGAGCCTACGGGAAATCTGGACCCTGACACCACAGACGAGATCATGCAGTTGCTCTTCAATATATGTCGTGACTACCAGACTGCGTTTATTATGGCTACACATGACTATACCATCATACAGAAATACCCTGCACGCGTGGTGAGAATAGAGCAGAGTGAGGTAAGAGAGATAAGCGCAGCAGGCGTTTAGAACCGGATCGCCTCCATTAATTTTCTGGCATTCATAGCATTGCTGTAAGGAGATAGTAAGCGGGTTCTCCCGGCAATATCCTCTTCAGTAAAATCTTTGTGTATATGTGTGTTTATTTGCTTAATAAACTCAGCGGCATTATTGGCTATGCCGCATATGCCTGCGTCCATTCCTGTGCCGTGGAGCATGGCAGTATTCACTACCACGTGCCGCCCTGCAAATAAGGCGGCCAACAATTTTAACTTCATGCCACTTTGCTGGAAGGTAGGCAGCACATGTACCTGCGCATCAGCAGTCAGTTCATCCATAATAGCTGCGTCAGGATTGGGCATTAACGTGCAGTTTTTTTCGGCAGCGCATGCGTCAATGATCTCTTTGGTGGGCTGCCTGCCCGCTATGATAAATGGTAGGTGCACAAAGGGTATTACCTCCTTCAGCAAGAATAAAGCAGCTGCACGATTTTCAGGGTGTGATAGGTTGCCGTGATATAGAGCGTAACTGCCGGTTCCTGCTTTACTTATTACCTCATTGTGGGCATGAAACGGCGGAATAAAAGTGTGTTGTGCTTTTGGATATTTGTCTAGAAAGAACTGCTGATCAGCGGTAGATATTTCAAAAAAAGAGGCAATGTCGTTTAGCCTTTGCTCATATTTTTTTAGCCGCAGGGCTTCTATTTTATACAATAGCTTCTTGGCAAGAGATGTCTCTGCCAGAGCTAGTTGCCTGAAATATTCATGCTCTGCATTGTGCGTTCTCAGGGCAGTAAATCTACTTTCGAAAGAGCGATGCCCGGAGAACCAGGTAGTGTGCACACCCTCAAATAGTATAGGTGCATCGATACGTTGCAGGTTAAACAACATATCATTTGAGGCGCGCGACGCAACTATGTAAGGTTGCAAAAAAGAGAAAACAGCAGCCGAGGGCTTACGAGGGTAATACCATACCTGTTCGCAAAGCTTCTCCAGTTCTGCCGACCTGGCACGGCCATATTCGTAACAATGGAGGTATATACTACAGCCAGCTTCCTTAAGCGCCTTGATCTTAAAGAACACATCTATAGCCCCTCCGTAATCAGGGGGATAGGGAACATCAAAAGAGACGATATGTAGCTTATTCTCTGACAAGGTTATCGTATATAAGTATCAGTTTTTTAGCTTCTTCCTGCCAGCAATATTTTTCGCGGGCTCTCAGGCAGTTTTGTTGTAGTGTATGGTAGTGTGCCGTATTGGTCAATAGCTCATTAAGCGCTGCGGCAATGCTATCCGGAGTAGGGTCGGCAACAAGGCTGGCTATCTCGAATTGTGCATTGATACGCTCATACTCCGGATACTTAATACATAGTTGCGGAACACCATAGTGCATGTAGTCAAAGAACCGATTGGCCAGTGACAGGCGATTACTAAGGCTGGTATCCTCGAATAGTGTGATGCCTACATATGCCTGTATGGTATATGCGCTCAGATCAGCAGGAGGTACGTAGCCTTTGAAGACTACCTTGTCGTCAAGTCCGTGTTCTTTGACCAGTGCTACCGCCTCTGCGAAAAAATTGCCTTCGCCGCAAACGATAAGACGGGCATTGACTTGCTTCATAGCAGGAATAAGCTGTTCGAAACAGCGGCCGACATTGACCGCGCCCTGATAGAGTATAAAATGTTCCGGCTTTTCGGGTATAGATACAGGCCTGAGTATGGTGGCATTGCGCACAACACCATAATCTACACCGTAGCGTTTCTTGAAATCTTCAGCATAGCATTCGCCAATAGTGTAGCCCACAGGGAAGTTGGGCACCGTGTGGTTAGCTATCCAGGTCCACATCTTGTGCACCGATGGGCGTGATATCACTTCTTTGAGATCAGTAAATATCTCGTGGGCATCATATACACGTTTCAAGCCACGGATCTTTGATGCATAATACACGGGCATTATGGTATCCAGGTCGATAGCACACAAAACGTCTGCCTTACGAAACAACAGAAAAAAGAAGAGGTTGAGCCAGTAATGGAAATACATGATCTTCCCCTGCTCCGCAATAATAGATAATCTTACCTGTTTGAAAGGGCGTTCTATAATGGGTTTGCTGGTCTTTCTCTTGAAGCCCACAAGCGTAACATCATAACCCGCTTCTGTAAGGGAAGTGCAGATACGGATCATGCGCTGGTCATAATTCAGATCATTGGTTACTGTGTAGACTATGCGTTTTGGATTATTCATTATAAGGGGGTGAAAATACGCTAAATTATGCAGGGCATAAAGCGTGAGGCAGGGATGGCTATGCTCCGGGCTTTTTGAGTATGGCTACCGTTAGCCTGCTCACGCAAACCAGTTTGCCTTGCTCATCATTGATCTTTATATCCCACACATGAGTGGATGCTCCCACATGCAGCGGAGTTGCAATGGCAGTGACCACCCCGTCTTTTTTACCTCGAATGTGGTTGCAGTTTATTTCTATACCCACGCATATTTGCTTATCCCTGTCTATCACCAGGGAGGAGGCGACGCTACCTATGGTCTCGGCAAGGGCGGCAGATGCACCACCATGCAGGAGGCCGTAGGGTTGGTGCGTTTTGCTGCAAACAGGCATTGTTGCTTTAAGATAGTCAGGACCTATTTCAGTAAATTTTATATCAAGCACCTGACCCATAGTATTCTCAGATAGCTTATTCAGTTCTGATATATCAATGTCGGGATTATTCCATTTCATGTTTATAATATGCGATTAATTATGTATTCGTTAAAAATATAGGTAATTTCGTTTTTCGGAATAACTAGGCAATACTAGTACATTTGATGTACTTTTTTTAATTTTCTCAAGTAATTATGACAACGATACTGATTGCCGGAGCCGGTAAATCTTCAATATATCTTATTCAGTATTTATTAGAATATGCTGGTCGTTATAAGTGGAACGTCATTGTTGCAGATGGTGATGGTAAGGCAATAGATGAAAAGATAAACGGTAGTCCATATGCTGAGAAAGCAGTGATAGACATAACAAATATTGCTGAAAGAGAACCCTTGGTAAAGCGTGCGGATATAGTTGTTTCGCTGATGCCGCCGCACCTGCATATACACCTGGCTAAGGATTGCCTGAAACATAAAAAGAACCTCATCACTTCTTCCTACGTTTCTGAAGAACTGAAACAAATGGACGCAGCCGTGAAGGAAGCAGGGCTCATGTTCATGTGCGAAATGGGGCTGGATCCCGGTATAGACCACATGACGGCTAATAAGATCATTCATAGTATACATCGTGTCGCCGGAAGTATTTACAGCTTTAAGTCCTATTGCGGGGGGCTGATAGCGCCACAGAGTGATAATAACCCATGGCATTACAAGTTTAGCTGGAACCCTAAGAATATTATTACTGCGGGTCTTGGGGGAGCTAAGTACCTGGGTAATGGCAAGCATGTAGATGTGCCTTATGAGCGGATATTTGAGAACAACAAAAAGATAAAAGTAGATGACCTTGGTATGCTGGCCTACTATCCTAACAGGGATTCGCTGAAATACCTTGACACCTACGACATACCTGAGATCAAAACCTTTTTAAGGGCCACGCTCCGTTATTCGTCATTTTGTAAAGGATGGCAGGCATTGTTGACACTGGGGTTGACCACTACCGAAGACAGCATAGAAAAGGATGGACAAACTCACCAGGGGTGGGTAATGGCCAAAACCGGATGCACAGATAGAAAAGTGTTGACTGCGCACATAGCCCGCAAGCTGGGTCTGGAAACTGACGATAAGGTGATGAATATGCTGAAATGGCTGGGCATATTTGAAGAAACACCGCTGGGCACCGGAAAGGCTTCATCTGGAGATATATTACTGGAAGTGCTGCTGGACAAATGGAAAATGGAGCCGGAGGATAAAGACATGGTGGTGATGCAGCACGAGGTGGAATACCTGCACAAAGACCGAAAGACCAAACTCACCAGCACTATGGTAATAGAAGGCGAGGGCAGGGAACACTCTGCTATGGCCAAAACTGTCGGGTTGCCCATGGGCATACTGGCCAGGATGGTGCTGAACAATAAAGTGACCAGGCCACTTGGTGTGGTAATACCTAATATGGCCTCTATATACAGGCCGGTATTATCCGAGCTTGCCCATCACGGTATCATATTTAAGGAAGAGGTAGAATAAGGTTTTCAATCCTACTTTATTGTAACACTTCTATACTATCCACATAGGATGGGTTATCTTTACTACAGATATGTCGTTATACACAACAATGGCCCCGATAACCATTACCTGCCACAAGCGCATTATGCCTTACCTGGAGCAGGAGGTAAAAGAATTGGGATTTGTCATCGAAGAGAGTTTTATTACCGGTGTGCGCATTATAGGTACGCTGAATGATTGCATCAAACTGAACCTGAACCTGCGCTGTGCGAGTCAGGTACTATACAGCCTGAAACAATTTAATGCATCTGATGCCGATACGGTATACAAGAACCTGTTGGCGTATCCATGGGAGAACATCATCCCTGATCCGGGCTACTTCTCTGTCACCAGCAATGTGATGAATGAGACCATCAATAACAGCATGTTTGCTAACCTGAGGGTGAAAGATGCTATTGTGGACAGGCTGAGAGAAAAGAGAGGAACCAGGCCAACAACCGGCGCCGAATTGGCAGGTGCTGTAATACATCTGTTCTGGAAAAATGATAGTGCAGAAGTATTTGCAGACACATCGGGCGACTCGCTGGCACGCCACGGATATCGCAAGATACCCGGTAGGGCACCAATGCTTGAAGCCCTGGCCGCCGCGACTATTATGGCTACCCGATGGGACAGGAAGAGCCCGTTTGTAAATCCTATGTGCGGATCTGGTACTGTAGCCATAGAAGCCGCGCTAATAGCTACCAATACAAGACCGGGACTCTTCAGGACTAACTATGCCTTCATGCACCTGATTGGGTATAATGAAGAAGTGTATCATACAGAAATGGAACTGCTGGACAAGCAGATAATAGAGGTGCCCGGGCTGGAAATAGTAGCCAGTGACTTTAGCGACATGGCCATAGCTAATGCACGCAAAAATGCAGTAGCCGCAGGAGTAGCAGATATGATTACCTTTTCCCTTTGCGACTTTGCCGATACCGAAGTGCCGCAAGGCAAAGGTGGGGTAATGTTCGTGAATCCTGAGTATGGCGAAAGGCTCGGTCAGGAAGATGAGCTGGAAGCCGTATACATGAGGATAGGCGACTTTATGAAAAAGAAATGCGGAGGGTACTTTGGGTATGTATTTACGGGTAATCTGGACCTGGCAAAAAGGATCGGACTTAAAGCTAAAAGAAGGATAGAATTTTATACAAGTAAAATAGATTGTCGGCTGATGGAGTATGAGCTCTATCAAGGAACAAGAAGAATAGTGAGAGAATCCGACAGCGAAGAAATTTAAACAACAATATTATTTTGTAAAAAATGACTACAACATACAGAACAGAACACGATTTTCTGGGAGAGAAGCAGATACCCGATACCGCGTATTACGGCGTGCAGACCCTGAGAGCGTTGGAGAACTTTCACATAACCGGCATTACCAATGCACGTGAACCTTTGTTTATCATATCATTTGGCTACGTGAAGAAGGCTGCTGCAATGGCCAACCGTGATGCCGGTATACTTGACAGTAAGATAGCCGATGCCATCATCTATGCATGCGACCAGCTGATAGCTGGTAAATACCACGACCAGTTTGTGACTGACCTGATACAGGGTGGGGCAGGCACATCAGTGAATATGAACGCCAATGAGGTGATAGCTAATATAGGGCTCGAATACATGGGGCATAAGAAAGGTGAGTACGAATTTCTGCACCCCAATAATCATGTGAACTGCTCGCAGTCTACTAATGATGCTTACCCTACAGCTTTCCGCATAGCGCTGTATCGCAAAATAGATCAGTATATAGATGCCATAGAAAGGTTGAAAGCTTCATTTGCAAAGAAAGGTGAAGAGTTCAGTGACGTTTTGAAGATGGGCCGTACTCAATTGCAAGATGCAGTACCGATGACACTGGGACAAGAATTTCATGGCTTTGCCACTACAATAGGGGAGGACATAAAGCGCCTGCGGGAATCGCAAGGACTTGTTACTGAGTGTAACATGGGTGCATCTGCTATAGGCACGATGATCAATGTGCCTGACGGCTATCCGGAGAACTGCACTAATTACTTGGCTCAGATAACGGGCTTGCCCATAACACTTGCTGAAGACTTGATAGAGGCAACCTCAGATACCGGCGCTTATGTGCAGATATCTGGTACGCTGAAGCGCAGCGTGATCAAGATATCTAAGATATGCAACGACCTGCGCCTGCTATCATCAGGGCCGCGTACCGGGCTGAATGAGATCAACTTGCCTAAGATGCAGGCAGGATCCTCTATTATGCCTGGCAAGGTCAATCCCGTCATACCTGAAGTGGTCAACCAAACAGCTTTTTACGTAATTGGGGCAGATGTGACTATTACCATGGCAGCAGAAGCCGGACAGCTGCAGCTTAATGTAATGGAACCAGTAATAGGGTTCAGCCTGTTTACGTCATTGGAGTATATGACCAATGCCGTGAACACACTTGCTGCTAAATGCGTTGACGGCATTACCGCTAACGTTGATGTTTGTAAAGAGATGGTCATGAATAGTATTGGCATTGTCACTTCGCTCAATCCTATACTGGGTTATGAGGTGTCAGCATCAATCGCTAAAGAGGCGCTGGCTACCGGTAAGTCGGTACATGACATAACAGTAACAGAACGGAAATTGATCACTCAGGAAAAATGGGATGAAATATATTCTTTAGAAAACCTGCTGCACCCTAAATTTATTAATCAATAAGGATGTTGATCCTATTCTTCAAAAGGCTGACCGATGTCAGCCTTTTTTGTTTCATTTTCGTGCGAGCGCCTTTCTGTCGCGGTAGTGCATCACCAGTATAATGGCGCATAGGGGTATGAGCCATATCATCTTGCATCCGTATCTGCCATTGACAACAGTGAATGCGGCACAGTCTAGAATGTTCAGAATAATACTGATGAATATGATCGTCTGGAAAATTCTTATTTCGGGAGTTACGGCGTACATATGCCGTTGTCCGATGGCAGTAATTAAGAGCGATGCGATCACAGTAATAATGATGATGACATTAGGTATAGGCAGGTCTTCATTCAGGTGACGGGTGCTTTGCCGGTCATGACGATATGTTTCAAGCTCCCTCGGTATATACTCTCCTATTCTGCCGTCTACATTTGAGCCCTTACCCATAGTGTTGTTGCCATCGCCAATCTTGAACGTAATGGCCTGGTCGCAAGCCTGCGACATGGTAGCACGGATATATAGCGACAGATAACGCGGTGAGGTTAGTATGTCGCGGTCTATAGCATTAAATTCACTTTTCGTACCGGCCCAGTCACCGATTTTGTAGAGAGGGCTATTTTTACCCCAGATAAACTCGTCTGATGAAGCAGGAAGAGCGTCCTTGAAGGCGCAAATCGCATAATGGTTATTGTCGCAATGATCATCAAGGTAATCTTTCAACACACCCTTCTCCAGTAATGATCCGGTAAGGAAGATATGTTTGGATTTAGACATAGCTGAACCCATAAAGACTATAGATGCAAGTGATAGTAGTGCTAGCATCAATATGGTTTTCCTGGTTTGGCGAACGGGAGTTGTGGTTAGAAGTTTGCGGGTGGCTGCAAATAAGAAAGCAAAAAGAACACAGAATAATACGGGGTGCGACATATGTGCGCCGCAGGAGATAAAGAACAGTAAGTAAAGAATGCCTTTATTTGTCTTTGACTCCCTGTTGAACAACAGAAGAACGGCAGAAAGCAAGGTGATTGAGGTAAATACATCAGGCTGTATTTGACTCACGATCCAGGATAGCGGTGAGAGCAGGGCAAGGATAAGTACAGCGATCAGTGTATGGATGTTGTGCGCCTTGGCAACGAATGTTGCAAGAACACGCGCTATCAGCCAGGCCACAACATATCCTTGCGCAAATACCACTCCCCATAAAGTAAGCCCATTCATGCTGAATAGCCGTATCAATAGTCCATAGGTAATGGGCCTGTCAAAGGGTGTCTCCGGCTTGAAGCCTGATGCCAGGTAAGTCGCCGTATCAGGGTTCACAATAGGGTAGCCATTATATAGTGCAGGGATGAGCAGTATAATGGCGCTGGTAAATAATGTGCCGTAGTAGGATAGCTGCTTATTGCCGGTTGACCCCATTTGTGATATGCTTATGATGAAAATGAGACGAAAATATAAGAACTATATGCGACCATGCTGTTTCTCAGCGTTTTGTTAAAATACTATTTCCTTTTATTAGTTGATTTATTTGGCATAATTTCACCATGCAGAAGCCGTTTGTTATATGAGAAAATTTTTATTTGCAGCCCTATTATCTTTGTCGGTGTTACCCGCCCTCGCTCAGGACGAAATATTTGGGCCCACTGCGAAAGACAAACCCCGGCATGGATTTATTTTCAACGGCAATGCAGACTTTGATATCCCTGCCGCAGATATGGCCAAGAGGTTCGGTGTCAGTTATAGGCTGGGACCTGCGGTAACATACAAAACAGCATCTAACTGGGTATTTGGCGTGAAGATGGATTTTATTGCGGGCAATTTGATCAAGCAGGATTCCTTTATGATCAACGTACGCGATAAATACAATACTAATTTTAACGGTAAGGTGCTGGAGTTCATAGATATTAATGGCTATCGCTCAGGCGTTCCTGTGTATGAGCGTGGGTATATGGTAGGAGTGCAAGTGGGCAGGATCATCAACTTTAATAAATATCATCCCGATGACGGTCTGATGTTGTTAAGTTCAGTGGGCTTTATGCAGCACAAGATCGACATTTATGATAGGGATAAAAGTGTAGCGCAGATACTGGGCCCATACCTGAAAGGCTATGACAGGCTTACTAATGGTCTTTATGTAGAGCAATATGCAGGCTACACTTATTTTGCAAAAAATGGTTTATTGAACTTCAATCTCGGGGTCGACTGTTCGGTAGGGTTTACACAGGGCAGAAGGGACTACCTTTTTGATGTCATGCGTCCTGACACCAAGAAAAGAACAGACATATTGTTTGGACTACGTGGAGGATGGATGATACCCGTTTTCAGAAAGAAAGTTGAAGACATATCTTTTGAATGATGTACGCCTTTCTCTACAGATTAGCTACTGGGGCCTATTTTATCGCGGTGCGCATAGCTGCGCTGTTCAAACCCAAGGCAGCTCTGTTTGTTAGCGGCAGGAAGGATATTATTGCTGTAATCAATAAAGCCCTCAGTGGTGAACAACGAAAGCGTGTATGGATACACTTTGCTTCGCTGGGAGAATTTGAGCAGGGCCGGCCGGTGTTGGAAGCCATTAAGGAACAATACCCCCGATACGCCATAATCCTTACCTTTTTTTCTCCATCTGGTTATGAGGTGCGCAAAGACTACGTGGGTGCCGACTATATTTTTTATCTGCCCGTAGATACACCCGCTAATGCGGCCGCTTTCATGGATATTGTGCAACCGGCATTGTGTCTGTTCATTAAATATGAATTGTGGTATTTCTATTTATCGCAAATAGCTAAGCGTGGCATTCCTGCTTTGCTTGTTTCGGCTGTCTTCAGGAAAGATCATGGTTTTTTCAAATGGTATGGTGGGCTGCAACGAAGGATGCTGGCGAGTTTCGAGCATATATTTGTACAGGATGCTAACAGCATGGCTTTGCTGAAAGGAATAGGTATCAATAATGTGAGCGTGAGTGGTGACACCCGTTTCGACAGAGTGATAAGGGCGGCTGAGCATGCTGCTCCTTTGGCCATAGCTGACGAATTTTGTGCAGGATATAAAATAATTGTGGCAGGCAGTACCTGGAAGGAGGATGAGACCATGCTGCACAAGGCGATGGAACTGTTGTCTGATCAGTGGAGGATGATACTGGTGCCGCACGAGACTGATGAAAGCCATCTGAGAGAAATAGAAAAACTTTACGGCAACAACATGGTACGCTGGTCGCAGTGGAAAAGTAATACCGATAAGAGGGTATTGTTGGTAGATAAGGTGGGCCTGCTGATGCAGCTATATAAGTACAGCAGGGTGGCGTGGATAGGTGGTGGCTTCGGTAAAGACGGGGTGCATAATGTGCTCGAAGCCGCAGTATATGGGGTTCCCGTTTTCTATGGGCATATCTATCATCAGTTTATAGAGGCTGAAGAGTTAGTAAAAACGGAGGGTGCTATTGTGGCCAACACAGCGACCTCGCTCATATGTTCTTTAGATCTCATGGAAAATAAAAGTAAGTATCAGTTCCACGCTGACGCTGCAAAGCAATATGTTGCAGCGCACGGGGGGGCAACTAAGAAGATACTAATGTATATCTTCAAATTTTTCAATTAATTAGTTGACACTGTTTATCTTACCAATAATAGTATTAGTATTTAGTATAGACATTTATCTGACAAATATCCCTGTACCATTACACTTTTACCTTAGGGATTATTATCTTTGCGCGGAATTAATCATCATCTACTCAAAAAATTCAGCCGGATCGTATGAACTGGAAACAATCTTTCAGCACCTCAATAGGGAAAAAATTACAAATGTCGCTTACGGGATTATTCCTCATAATGTTCCTCTTGGTGCATTGTTATGTGAACGCCCAGATCTTTTACGGAGACGGTGGCACCCGTTTCAATGAGGCAGCCCATTTCATGGGTACTAATTTTGTCATCCGCGCCATCGAGTTCGGGTTATTCGGTTTCCTGTTCCTGCACATCATTCAGGGTCTTATGCTTGCCTCTAAAAATAGTGCCAGAAGAGCTACCAAATATGCAGTAAGCGCAGGCAATAAAACAAGCAAATGGTATAGCCGCAGCATGGCGCTGCTGGGTACGCTCATCTTGTTGTTCCTCATCCTGCACCTTTCTAAATTCTGGGCGCCTAACCGCTGGTCGCAATTGACCACAGGGGAGGAAAAACCATTGTACTCTATGATGCACGACGAATTCCAGACCCTTTGGGTGGTAATCGTTTACGTTCTTGGTTGCATATCTCTGGGCTGGCACCTGGTGCATGGCTTCTACAGCGCATTTCAGACATTGGGCTTGGGTACACACAAGTATAAAGGCATGATCAATGCTATCGGAATAGGATTCTCTATTATCGTTCCGGCAATATTCGCCGCGATGCCTGTATGTTTCTACCTTAATTGTATACATTGATCAGCAGTTTTGTAATCAATAATATTTTTTGATTTTTCATTTTTGACTTTTGATTTTTTAATTATATATGGCACTCAATTCTAAAATACCTGCCGGTCCGTTAGATTCAAAATGGACAACGTATAAATCCACTTGTAAGCTGGTTAACCCGGCCAACAAGCGGTCGATAGAGGTTATTGTAGTTGGTACCGGTCTGGCCGGCGCTTCAGCAGCAGCCTCGCTCGGCGAAATGGGGTATAAAGTAAAAGCTTTCTGCTTTCAGGATAGTCCGCGCCGTGCGCACTCTATCGCCGCGCAGGGTGGTATCAATGCTGCCAAGAACTATCAGAATGATGGTGACAGCACCTACCGCTTATTCTACGATACTATTAAAGGTGGTGATTACCGTGCCCGCGAGGGTAACGTGCATCGCCTTGCAGAGGTGAGCGCCAATATCATCGACCAGTGCGTAGCAGCGGGTGTTCCGTTTGCTCGTGAGTATGGTGGTTTGCTCAGCAACCGTTCTTTTGGTGGTACGCAGGTACAGCGTACCTTCTACGCCGCGGGTCAGACAGGTCAGCAGTTGTTGATAGGTGCATACCAGGGTTTAGAGCGCCAGGTGTCACTGGGTAATGTAGAAATGCATTCCCGTCACGAGATGCTGGATATAGTGATGATAGACGGCAAAGCACGCGGTATCATAGCTCGTAACCTCGTGACAGGTGAGTTAGAGCGCCACTTCGGCCATGCAGTATTGCTGTGCACAGGTGGTTATGGCAACGTATTCTATTTGTCTACAAATGCCATGGGTAGTAACGTTACTGCCGCATGGAAAGCACATAAACAAGGGGCTTACTTCGGTAATCCATGCTTCACGCAGATACACCCAACATGTATTCCTGTTACAGGTGATCACCAGTCTAAGCTCACGCTGATGTCTGAGTCACTACGTAATGATGGTCGTATATGGGTGCCGAAGCAAAAGGGTGACAGCCGCAAAGCTTCAGATATCCCTGAAGAAGAGCGCGACTACTATCTGGAAAGAAGGTATCCTGCATTTGGTAACCTGGTGCCGCGCGACGTGGCCAGCCGCGCTGCTAAAGAGCGTTGCGATGCAGGTTATGGTGTGGGTTCATCTAAGCTGGCCGTTTACCTCGATTTCGCTTCTGCTATCATGCGTTATGGTAAGGTAGAGGTGCTGAAGAAAGGCCTCCAAAACGCTACTGATGCTGATATCAAGCAATTAGGTAAAGAAGTGGTAAAGGAGAAATACGGTAACCTGTTCGACATGTACGAAAAGATTACCGGCGAGAATCCTTACGAACTGCCTATGCGCATATATCCTGCAGTACACTACACAATGGGTGGTCTGTGGGTAGATTATGAGCTGATGACCACTGTACCGGGCTTGTATGCATTGGGTGAGGCTAACTTCAGCGATCATGGTGCTAACCGTCTGGGTGCATCTGCGCTCATGCAGGGTCTCGCCGATGGTTACTTCGTTATCCCTTACACATTGGGTAATAATCTTGCTGACGATATCCGCACTAAGGCTATACCAACAGATCATCCTGCATTCGTAGCAGCTGAAAAAGCTGTAAGCGATCGCATCAACCGTCTGATGGGTATCAAGGGTACTGAAAGCGTAGAAAGCTTCCACAAGCGTCTCGGTAAGATCATGTGGGACAAGTGTGGTATGGCGCGTAATGAACAAGGCCTGAAAGAGGCAATCGCTGAGATAGGTGCACTGCGTAAGGAATTCTGGAGCAACGTGCGTATACCGGGCGATGTCAACGAGTTCAACCCTGAACTCGATAAGGCAGGCCGCGTGGCTGACTTTATAGAGCTGGGTGAGCTGATGTGCATAGATGCGCTGAACCGTAACGAGAGCTGCGGTGGTCACTTCCGCGAGGAGTACCAGACAGAAGATGGTGAAGCACTGCGTGATGACGAAAAGTACATGTATGTTTCTGCTTGGGAATACAAGACCGAAGGACAATTTGAATTACACAAGGAAGACCTCATCTACGATGTCGTTCATCCAAGCGCACGTTCTTATAAGTAAATAAATTGGCCGCTTATGGGTAGACTATAAAAGGCTTATCGATACAAATATTTAAACTAATGTTTTGCTATGCAACATTATAATATGAATCTGACCTTAAAGGTCTGGAGGCAAAAGAATAACAAGGCAAAAGGTGCATTTGAAACGTTCAAAGTGAGCAACATTTCTTCGGAAATGTCGTTCCTCGAAATGTTCGATGTACTCAATGAGCAATTAGTGGCTGAGAACAAAGAGCCTATTGCATTCGACCATGATTGCCGCGAGGGCATCTGTGGTATGTGTAGTATGTACATCAATGGCCGTGCACACGGTCCGTGGTCGCAAAACACCACTTGCCAGCTGCACATGCGTGAGTACAAAGACGGTGATACTATCGTTGTTGAGCCTTGGCGTGCTAATTCATTCCCGGTTATAAAAGACCTGGTTGTAGACCGCTCTGCATTCGACCGCATCATTGCATCGGGTGGTTACATATCGGTAAATACCGGTAACGCACAGGATGCTAACTCACTGCCTATAGACAAGCAGCAGGCTGATGAGGCTTTCGCTGCAGCTACCTGCATAGGTTGCGGAGCGTGTGTTGCTGCCTGCCCTAATACATCAGCTATGTTGTTCGTATCGGCTAAGGTATCACACCTGGCATTGTTGCCGCAGGGTGAGCCTGAGCGCAAGACACGTGCTATGAACATGGTACACCAGATGGATACAGAAGGCTTCGGTAGCTGCACCAATATTGGCGCGTGCGAAGCAGAATGTCCGAAAGGCATATCGCTGGAAAACATCGCCCGCCTCAACCGCGAGTACATAGGTGCTATGTTCTCTGGCAATAAAGATGCTTCTTAAAGTAAAAACACCTCCCTCTCCCTTGTAGAGGGTCGGGCTGAGGCTATTTTTCACATAATATTTTCAGAAAGGCTGTCGTATTAAGATGGCCTTTCGTTATTTTGTAGCATGATCAGAAAATTACTGTTCTTAATCATAATCGTTGCCTTAGGCATGTCTGCCCGGGCAGTGGAAACCTTTCCGCCCAATATTGCTGATACCAGTCATATCCGCATCAGCCTTATCACCTGTGGTCCGGGCTATAGAGAGGTGTATGAGGTATTTGGCCACACAGCGATACGGGTCATTGATAGTGTGCACCATACTGACCTTGTATACAATTACGGCACGTTTGAATACGGGCCAGACTTTGAGATGCAGTTTGCCAGAGGCAAGTTACTCTATTGCCTGTCTGTCTATCCGTTCAGCGAGTTTATTCCCGAATATGTAGAGATGAAACGCAGTGTCAGTGAACAGCTATTGCTCTTAGGTTATTTTCAGAAGAAGTACTTGTTGTCATTTCTGGAAAATAATGCACTTCCTGAGAATAAATACTATAAATACGATTTTTTCTACGACAACTGCGCTACCCGCATCCGCGATGTATTTCCTGAGATCACGCACAATAAGTTCGTATTCGGTCAGGCGCTACCCACCCCCAACGCCCGCATTACCTTCAGAGATATCATCAACCGCTATTTCTATACCAAGCCATGGGAGCGCATGGGCGTAAATATATTACTGGGGAGCAGGATAGACAGGGTTATGAGCAACAAGGATATCATGTTTTTGCCCGACTACCTGAGCATAGGCATAGGGCAGGGTACGGTAGATGGCAAAAAAATTGCTGCTCCCACAGAAGTCATCATACCCGGCGCACCGTTACAGAAAGCCGGATTCAATTATCCTTTATTGCTTACCTGCCTCATTGCCGCCCTTACGATTATAGGGTTATCATTTAAGCGTTTCCAATTGCTGGGCAAGATCATGTCTGCTACTTTACTTGTAGTTACAGGCTTGCTGGGCATACTGATACTGGTAATGTGGTTTGCAACCGATCATGGTGGGTGCCACGATAATTATAACTTGCTGTGGTTATTGCCTACCAACATCGTCATTGCGTTTGCTAACCCCAAGGGCAAGCCAAGGTATGCGCTTATTGGTATCATTTTGATATTTGTTACTTTATTACTGCACGTAATGGGTATACAACAATTATTGTTATTAGAATTTTCACCTATATTGCTTTCTTTATTGTATATTTATGGTAGCATTTATAGAAAAAGTAAAGTAACCCCTGTCAGTAAAAATGCCTGAGATAACAACATCAACTGGTTCTGCTGTCTTTTACCGTAAAATGGGCACGGGACCTGCTATGGTATTGCTTCATGGTTTTCCGGAAAGTGGTTTGCTTTGGCGATATGTGTGGGATGCATTATCAGAATCATTCACTTTAATCATTCCTGATTTTCCGGGGAGCGGTAATTCTCCGTTGATTAACTCAGTGAGTCTTAATGAAATGGCCGGCCAGATAAAGTCGATTTTGGACGCGGAGGAGGTAAATAAGGCGGTGATAGCAGGGCATTCCATGGGTGGTTACGTGGCTTTGGCATTTGCAGATCAATTTCCTGAGCATGTTGCCGGCCTGTCGCTGGTGCACTCTACGCCTGCAGCCGATGATGATGAAAAGAAGGTTAACAGGACTAAAGCAATAGAGATAGTAAACAGGGGAGGACGTGATACATTTCTGAAGCAAATGATTCCTAATTTGTTTGCAGAAGATTTTAAACGCGAGGCGCCGCTGATGGTAAAAGAACAATTGGACAATGCGCTGAATATGCCTGCTGAGAGTATCACCAACTTTTACACCGCTATGATGCAACGGCCCGAAAGGATCGATGTGCTCCATGAGCCGCCTTTTGCAGTGCAGTGGATCATAGGTACTGACGATACGCTTATTCCATGGGGGAAGGTAGTTCAGTTTTTGCACAGGGCAGATATTAATTTTATATCGGTGTACGAAGGCTGCGGTCATATGGCTATGATAGAGGCGCCTGATAAACTTGCGAGTGACTTAAAAATTTTTACAAGATATTGTTATTCATGAAAGGATGGGGATGTAAAATAGCGCTCTTTCTGTTGCTGCTCTGCACGTTCAGGGCACAGGCAACCCATATTGTGGGTGGTGAGATGACCTATACCTACCTGGGCAGCAACAATTATGATATTACGCTTGTGATATACGAAGATTGCAAAAATGGGCAACCACAGGCCATACAGCAGGATACCCCTGCTTACATGTCAGTATATCAGTTGCATACCATGATACTCGTAGGGCAGGACCTGAATATACCTTTAGATGCATCTATGTCGGGTATGGTGCCGGTTAATTTCAATAATGCCTGCGTGTCTAATGTCCCCAGTGTTTGTTTATTGAGAAAGACGTTTCATAGGGTATTTAACTTACCTCCCAATCCCTATGGCTATATTATTTCGTACCAGCGCTGCTGCAGGAATGCAGAAATAAGTAACATACAGGACCCCGGCAGTAATGGGTCCACCTATTATTGCACAATACCACCCTCGTCAACAGCTGCTAACAACAACAGTGCTGTATTTAATAATTTTCCACCACAGATCATCTGTCTCAATAACCCACTGTCTTATGACAACTCGGCTACCGACCCCGATGGGGATTCGCTCAGCTATGGTTTCATTAATGCTTGTGTGGGAGCGTCGCCCGACTCCGTAAAACCTGTGCCCTTTCCGCCCGACTTTAACGTATGGCCCTATTACGACACAGTACAGTACATCGTTCCTGCTTTTTCAGCAATACATCCGTTCCCCGGTTCGCCCATAATTCAGATAAACCCGGTTACCGGCCTCATCACGGGTACACCTAATCGTATAGGGCGTTTTCTGGTCACGGTCTGTTGTTACGAGTGGAGGCATGGGGTGCTTATTAACCGCATATTCCGTGAGTTTCAGTTTGTGGTCACCGATTGCTCTAAAGTAGTGGTTGCTTCAATACCGCAATTGTCAACTGATGTCAATACGTATGTAGTAGAGTGCAAAACATACACCGTAAGCTTTGTTAACGAGAGTACGGGAGGCTTTGCCTACCATTGGGATTTTGGTGTTCCCGGGCACCCCGAGGATACCTCAACGGACTTCCAACCTACTTTCACCTACCCTGACACAGGCACATTCGTGGTCAAGTTAGTAGTTAATCCTCGGTCTACATGTCCTGATAGTATTTCAAGATTTGTTAAGATATATCCTTACTTCCAAACGTCGTATACAGATAGTGGTATACAATGTCCGGGATCACCGGTATATTTTACTGATCATTCGTCTGCGACAATCAAACCTATCACGAGTTGGACTTGGAATTTCGGTGACGGAAGTACTTCTTCAACACAGAGCCCCGAACACACCTATACCTTTGGGGGTACCTATAATGTCATGCTGATATCGCAGAATATAAAAAACTGTATTGACACGGCCGTACATCAGCTAATTGTTGAGAATTTCAAGCCTTTTGCGGGTAATGATACGGTTATCGTGAAAGGGGAGAGCATTGAATTTAATGCGCAGGGAGGCACGCAATATACGTGGTCGCCCACTAACAACCTGAGCGAGGCTAATGTCAACAATCCAATAGGTTTCTATCCTGACACAGGATCCTATACCTATTACGTGCACGTGGTAAGTGCCTACGGTTGCCAGGGCTATGATACCATAAAGGTACTTGTAGTGAACCAGGCGTCGTTTTATTTGCCTACTGCATTTAGCCCTAATGGAGATGGGCTCAATGATATATTCAAACCATTGGCAGTTGGCTACAGATCACTAGACTATTTCCGCATCTACGACCGGTGGGGAGAACAGGTGTATTTCAGCAGAAATATCTGGGAAGGCTGGGACGGTACATATAACCACAAGCAGGCTGAAATGGGCACCTATTACTGGCAGATAAGCTTTGTAGACCGTTTCGGTAAACAAAGTTATCTTAAAGGTGACGTCACACTGGTAAGGTGATCGTCAATTTTCGTGTAAGGCCATCAAAGGAATGTTGGTGTTATTGACCAGGATTCTTGTCTGGCTTTTGTGAAACAAGCCGGCAAAAAATGAATGGTGACGCGGTATCAATACCAACCAATCCATGGGGTGTTGCCCCAGGTAGTCGCTTATGGTTTCTTCGGTGTGTGTACCATAGATTATACGATATTCCGGCTTGACAGGTTCCAGCAATAGTTGCGCTTCTTTGCTTATATCGGGTAGTGGCTCTTTGCTTGTAATATCGGTGTGTGCTATCAATACGTGCAGATTTGCCCCTATGGCACTCGTTATTTCTCTAAGTTTTACCAATGCAATATCGCACCTTTCATATTTGTTATCAAAGGCAAAACATATATTGGTCACTTCGGAATAATGGGTTTTATCAGGTATGGCCAGCAGAGGATAGTGCATATTCCTTAGGGCCTGCATAAGCGTGCTTTCCATCCATGCAGGGTCTTCTTTGGTATAGCTATTGCCGGCCACAACCAGCATAGGGGCTTCATTCTTCTCCGTAAATTGCTCTATGCCATCCTCTATGTCGCCATATATAATGTAACTTCTTATAGCCAGTGATGGGTAAATAATACGCAGTTTACCGGTGAGTTTGCTCATCTGTTCTTCAGCAAGATGCTGCTCATCGGCAATTGCAGGTGCAGGTATCGTCATATCACTGAATACAACCGGATATGAATAAGTATGCAGCAAAACTACCTCAGCCTCTAATTTGCCGGCCAGGTTGCAGGCATAATGCACTGCATTTTCCGCTACTTCAGTAAAATCTGTTGCTGCAATAATAACCGGCATAGAAAGGATTTTTATAAAATCCAAAATACAAAAATCATACCGACAGAGGAGTAGGAAGCATAAAAAAAGCTCCTTATCGGAGCTTTCTGATATCTTCAGGTACTGTTATTTCTTCTTGGTGATCATCTTGTAAGCCTTTTCAAACACCAGAAGGAACGTAGTGAACAGGATGTGTATGTCCAGCCACATGCCGCGATTTTTCATGTAGTAGATGTCCCACTGGATACGTTTACGTAATTCCCTTTCTCCGTTGATCTCGCCTATATAATCCTTGATCTGAGCCATACCTGTCATGCCGGGCTTTACTTCCAGGCGCAGGTTATAATAAGGTATAACCTCAGAATAATAGCTGGTGTGGTAAAGCATGTGTGGGCGCGGGCCTACTACGCTCATATCGCCCAGTAAAACATTGAAAAACTGGGCGGTCTCATCAAGGTGGGTTATTCTTAGAAATTTACCTATACCGGTGATCCTGTTGTCATTGATAGATACCTGACGGATATCGGCTTCGTCGTTCACATACATGGTACGGAACTTGAAGCAATCGAACTCCACTCCATGAAGGCCGGTGCGTTTTTGTATGAAAAAAACCGGACCTTTGGAAGTAAGCTTAATAATAAGAGCAAGAATAGGCGTCAGCCATGACATCACGGCAACGATAAAAAGCACCGATAAAGTCACATCCATAAATCTTTTGGCCGAATAGTAATATGCAGCAGGTTTATGTTCCAGATACATCTGGTTCATTTCCTGAAACATATAGCGTATGCTCGCCATGTCAGATTGCGGAATAGTCACGACCGGTGACCTTTCCAAGGTATATTCTAGAGTAGCCTGTTGTTCCATTTAGAGCGTAAAAAGTAATTACCTTTTATCAGCAAAAACCGTGCTAATTTTTGCAAAACTAACTATTAATAGTTAATAGATTGCAAATATTTATTGCACTCATGCATAGCTAACTCACTTTGCGTCAAGGTTTAAGCTAAAAGTATCCGTCTCCATGCTTAGGTTAGGGCTATAAAAAGGATCATTTTCTATATATCGCAACCACTTATCCCTGAATTTCTTGATATCTATTTCATGCTGTGCAAATGCCGCTTTGCTATGGAACGGATGGCCCCTGCTTGCAGACTCATAATGATAAAGCACAACATCAGGTACATATACATTATAGTATCCCTTGGTCATTATCTTCAGGCACAGGTCTATATCGTTGTATTCTACTGCCAGCGTTTCATCAAATCCACCCACTTCTTCAAAAACTTCGCGTCTGCACATGAGGCAGGCCCCGGTGAGCGAAGAATAGTTATTCAAAGATACCAGGTAGTTGAAGTAGCCTGTCTGCGACCTGTGAACTCTTGGAAAAATATGCCCGGCTGCGCCACCCAAACCCAATATAACACCTGCGTGTTGAATAGTGTCGTTAGGGAATAATAGTTTTACGCCTACAGCACCGGTAAACTTCCGTTGAGCAAAAGACACCATCTGATCTAGCCAGTCACCATGGGTGACCTCAACATCATTGTTTAAAAACAATAGGAATTTACCAGATGATTTGCTGACACCAAAGTTGTTGAGCTTGGAAAAGTTGAAGGGGAACGCAGCCTCATAGCAGGTAAATTTATCTCCGTACTTCTCGCTGAACTCTTTCACCAAGGCAAAGAATTCCGGCGTGGTGCTGTTATTATTCAGTAATATAATCTCGTAATCAGGATAGGTAGTAAGTTCAATAATAGATGTAAGTGCCTTCCTCAGTAACTCTGCCTGGTCTTTGGTCGGAATGATGATACTTACTTTGTCGTAAGATCGTACTTCATATCTTATACGGTAGCCACCCAGTATACCTGGTATATGTTCTACCTTACCAGGTGTGCCTCTTCTCACCAGGGCTTCTTCCAATGCCTTTTGCGCAGCTAAATAGGCGTAGGGTTTGGCCTCACTCGCCATAGCCACAGAATGCTCATGTATACGCCAGTGGTAGAGTACCTTAGGTATGTGGCCTATATTGTTGGTAAGTTCAGTTGCTCTCAGCAGCAGGTCGTGGTCCTGGCTACCGTCAAAGCCCGGGCGCAAACCACCTAACTGATCCACTATCTTTTTGTCTATCACGATCACATGACCCATGTAGTTTCGTGAAAGCAAATTATCAGGTGCCCAGTCAGGTTTGAAGTGCGGCATAGAAAAAATGCCGCTGTCGTCTATCTTATCTTCGTCAGAATAGATGATCCTGTCCTCAGGGTGCTTGTTGATGTGCTTTACTATCTCAAAAAGGCAATTGATGGTCAACAGGTCATCATGATCCATGAACAGGATGTACTCACCGGTAGCCATTGCTAATGCCGAATTGGTGCACTCAGATATGTGGCCATTCGTTGTCCTGAACACCACTTTTATCCTGTTGTCCTTCTTGCTGTATGCCTCAAGCAACTGGCGAACTTCAGGATTTGGAGAGACGTCATCAGCAAGGCATAACTCCCAATTGGTATACTGCTGATTGATTACAGACTCAATAGCTGCGGCCAGAAAGGTAACAGAAGGGTTATAGACAGGTACCACTATGCTGATCAGTGGCTTGTTCTTCAGATTATTGATGTGCGTTTTGTACTGCACATCAAGTAGGGTCGGGTTGAGCCTGTGGTTGATCCAGTTATTGTAGCTGGCGGCATTCACTTTGTCGGCAAACAGTGCATGTCTTACCTTATTGATTACAAACTTAATACCCGGTTTAGAGAGCAGGAAGGCAGCTAGTTTCGCTATGTTTTGCGCCTTTGAGTTCTCCGGCGTTCCTACTTTGTCAATAAAATTTGATATTCGTTTGTATAATCCCACTATAGTTTTTTTTGGCCCATTATTTTAAAATAACTGCCTGTATTTATCACATATTTCCTTTGCATTACCCTGATGGGTCAATACCCCGTCTTCCAGTAAAATAGCCGTATCGCATATCCGCTCCACATCATCCGGAAAATGCGACACAAACAATATCGTTTTTCCTTCAGCCTTTATCTGGTATATCTTTTCCATACACTTATGCTGAAAACCCTGGTCACCCACAGCCAGCACTTCATCAATGATAAGAATGTCCGCATCATTGGCTACAGAGATAGAGAAGGCAAGACGAGCCAGCATACCCGAAGAATACCTTTTAGCCGGCATACGCAATATTTCGTCGCCCAACTCTGAGAAGTCTATAATGCTTTGAATAGTATTGGTGTTCTTTCGCGCCTTGCCATACAAAGATAGCAATAGCTCCATATTTTCATAGCCGCTCAGTTCCAGTTCCAGCCCCGCGCCAATCGCTAGTATCGGTGCAAAGGAACCATTGATCGTCATTTTGCCCTGCTGCGGTTTTATAAGGCCGGCTATCGTGCGCAGTAGGGTGCTTTTACCCGATCCGTTACGGCCCAGTATCCCCATGCATTGCCCCCTGTTCACTTCAAACGAGATGTTTTTGAGAATGGTCTTATTGCTGAAGGGGTTCTTTCGGTGCGTGATAAGGTCTTTGATGGAGTGAATACCCATATTGTTCTGCCAGAAACTGACAGTTACATCATCAAACTTTATGAGTGTATTCGTATCCATTTATTTAAATAGCGGCAATAAATTGATTTTTTAATTTATTAAAGACCCAGTACCCCAACGCCAGCATCACTACAGAACTCACACCGCAGGTCAGCCACAGCATGGCTGATGGGGCAGTGGTGTCATGCAGTATGGCACGGGCCAGTTTTATGTAGTTATATACGGGGTTCAGCTTGATGACCAGGCTGTAATTAGCAGGTATCAAGGATTCTGGGTAGGCGATAGGGGTCAGGTAGAATAATGCAGGTTGCACGGTCGTCCATATGATACCTACATCCCTGAAGAACACATTGAGTGAACACAGGATAAGGGTAAGGCCCAGCGAAAAAACGCCAAATAGCAGCACCGCCGGTATAATGAGCAATAATTGAAAGGAGTAGACCAACCCAAACCAGTGCATGGCTATCAGGAATACAATGAGCGACAGCAGCAGGTTGAACACTTCACCTATCATCTCGGCAAGGGGGAAGAATATCACCGGCACATTGAGCGACTTGATGATACCTGCTGAACTGATGATACTGGCTATAGACTGATTGGTAACATTGGCGAAGAAAAACCAGAAGATCAGGCCGGATGTAGCATACAGCACATAGTTCTGAAAAGTAACAAAGGTGTGGCTGAATACTACGATGAAGATAAGCAGGTAAAGCAGTGGCTTGAAAAAGCCCCAAAAAAAGCCTACGAGCGAGTTTTTGTATCTTAACGTAACATTACGCCTGCTTAATGCATATATACGAGAGATATTTTGCACGCTCCTGAATTTGTTGATATTTTGCAGTGCGATCAAAAATACACCGCACTAAAATTAAATGAAATTATTTGTAAACGCACGATTCCTTACTCAGCCCGTTTCGGGTGTGCAAAGGTATGGAATAGAATGCAGCAGACAAATAAAAAGGTTATACCCCGCCGTCACATTTTTGGCCCCTAAAAATATCATCCACGAGGATATTGCAGCTGAACTAGGGATCAAGGTCATAGGCCGCAACACAGGGCATTTGTGGGAGCAGGTAGACCTGCCCCTGTACCTCACGGGTAAAAAGGGCGCACCGCTCCTTAACCTGGCCAATACCGCGCCGCTTATATACAGTAATAACTATGTGTGTATACACGACATGGCCTTCTACCACCACCCCGAGTGGAACTCAAAGACATTCTCTACGGTATACAATATCCTCATACCGCGGCTGGCCATAGGTAGTAAGCATATATTCACAGTGAGTGAGAGCATGAAGGCGGAATTAATGAAATATTACAAGCTGCCATCATCTAAGATCTCGGTCACTTATAATGGTATTGCGGCCCACCTCCTCAGGGCTCAGGGCGAGCCTCAAGCGCAAAAGGAAAACATCGTACTGGCTGTAGGGTCCTTCAATGCTCGTAAAAATCATCCTGCGCTCATACATGCTTTCTTGCAGAGTAATATATGCAAGAGTCATCAATTGATGATCGTAGGAGACAAAAGCAGGGTTTTTAGCGAAACGGGCCTGGATGAAAGTGCCATCAACGCAAGTAATGTCAATATTTTGCAACATGTGTCTGACGATGAGCTAAGGAGCCTGTATCAAAAGGCTGAGATGTTGGTCTCTTTATCTGATTACGAGGGATTTGGCATCCCCGTGCTGGAGGGGCTCTATGCTGGTTGTAAGGTGCTTTGTTCCGAAATAGCTACCTATCGTGAATTGTTTGATGGGTGCGTCACTTTTTGCGACCAGCATAATATTCCGGCTATAGCCGCCGCCCTTGATGCCCTGTCAGTAAATGATGATACATTTGTACCCTGCAATACCGGCGAGCTGCTGAAGAAGTATAACTACGAGCGGTCAGCGCGCATCATGCTGGGGAAGATAGACCCATCATTCGGGTAAGTATAGATAGTTTTTTAAATTCATTGAATGAAAATAGCGTTTGTACATGACTGGTTTAAAGCCAACGGTGGTGCCGAGAAGGTAGCAGGCGATATACTGGATATTTACAAAGGCGAAGAAGTCACTGTTTTTACTTTATTCAACCACTTCAATAAAGCCGATAGTCAGGAGATACTGAAAAACAACAGAATCACAACGTCGTTATTGCAGCATATCCCGTTTATCCAGAAGATATATCGGTTTACGCTACCCATCATGCCCTGGCTCATGAAGCGATTCAATGTGAAAGGCTATGATGTGATAATCTCCTCCTCTCATGCTGTGGCCAAGGGAATTGGTGCCGATCCCGCCATACTCAACATATGTTACTGCCATTCGCCTATGCGCTATGTGTGGGATATGTATGACGACTATGTGGCGCATCACGCCTATGCCAGGGGCTTTTTGTACGGTTGGTTCATCAATAAAATAAGGGCCTGGGACTTGAAGACGGCCAGTAATGTGCACTATTTCATTGCCAATTCTGAGCATGTAAGTAAAAGAATATTAAATAGTTATAGTCGCGCATCTAAAGTAATTTATCCACCTGTACGCACCGATAAGTTCGAACTCAGCGAGGGCGCTCGTAAAGATTATTACCTATGCCTTGGTCGTTTTGTACCTTATAAAAAGATCGATATGATCGTGAGGGCATTCACACAGATGCCCGATAAGAAACTGGTGCTGATAGGTGAGGGCTACGGTACGCGTAAATTCACAGATCTGTTGCAGCATCACCCTAATATTGAATGGCTGGGCTACCGCAAGGACGAGGAAATGATACGCTACATACAGGAAGCCAAAGCATGCATTTTCGCTGCAAAGGAAGACTTCGGGATACTGTGCGTAGAGGTGCAGGCCTGTGGCACCCCGGTCATCGCCCTTGATTACGGAGGCTATCAGGAAACGGTGGTTGACGGAACAACCGGCTATCTATTTCCGGAACAGGAGGAGCACAGCGTGATAGATGCTGTGAAAAAATTCGAGCTTCACCCGCTCACCGATCACCGCACCATAAGGGAAAACTCCCTTCGCTTTTCAGATGAGCGGTTCAAACAGGAATTCAAAGAATACGTAGAGGAATGTTATAGCGAATTTTACCATAAAACTCCGCATGAAGCAATGGTCGGTAATTGATAGGTATGCAGCTATATTGCTGATGATATCCTTCTTCCTGCCTATGCAGGTGCAGGCGGGTGTCGTTATGGCGCTATGCTTATATTTTTTTATCGCCAGCCTGCGCTCAGGCCAGCGGGTAGTCAGGGTCCACTATCGTTGGGCGCTTGTTCTGGGCGCGCTTTCCATTCTCTATATCATAGCCGTTCCATTTTCCCTTCCCCGGTTCAGAGATGGCGCCGGGCAGCTCTGCGGTAACAGAATGTCGTTTTTGCTGATGCCCTTCATTTTTGCCACTATCACGGCTGATAGGCTACGCATCATCAAGGCGCAGCTCATATGGTTTGTGTATAGCTGCTTTGTGGTGCTGCTGGCGGCCAACATAGCTTTTCTGGCTAAGTACGGTTGCGCACCCGGCGGTTTTCATGGGGTCAATCATGTCACCTATCGCATCTTCTTCGAGCGGTTCACCGGCCTGCATCCCACCTACCTCAGCATGTACCTGGCCTTTTCGCTTTGTATACTCATGCAGCATGGCCACAGGATAAACAGGGTCGCAAAGTACCTGTTGTTTTACTCCCTGCTGGTTTTCCTTATCTCGCTGCTGGCCAAGTCCCCCCTTATCGCCATTGCACTCATCTTCCTGCACTATGCCTGGGTCAATCGGGAGGCCATGCCGCGGTACAAATGGTTTGTTGCCGGTGGGGTGGTTGTCGTTATAACAGCCTATCTGTCGGTGCCCTTCATCAGTCAGCGCATCAATGAGATGACGGGGCTCAGGCAAACAGAGCACGTTACCGATAACTCCATCAATGTGCGCAAGATGATACTGAGTGTGGACAAAGACATGCTGGGGCATTACTGGGTGACAGGTGCCGGGCCCGGCCGTATGATGCACCTGCTCAAAGAACAATACCTGTTCAAATCGCTAACAGCCGGTTATAATACCGACAACTACGACCCTCATAGCGAGTATTTTTATGATTGGCTGTCGCTGGGCCTTATAGGCCTTATAGCGCTGCTGGTAGCATTGGCCACTCACTTCATTTCTGCCATCAGGCAAAAGCAATACCTGTACCTTTACCTGCTGTTCATCTGCTTCATTACCTTCTTTACAGAGAGCGTATTGTCCCGCCAGCAAGGCATCATTTTCTTTAGCCTGTTCACCTCCTTATTTTTCTTTCACAGAAAAGAGCGGTCTTCGTTTAGGTAACAACATGTGTTTGTCATCCTGACGAAGGAAGGAACTCACACATGAGTTGAGTAATGTCATGAGAACTCTCCTCGTCCGAACGGATTCATTTTGAAGGAGGAGTACCCGAGGAACGAGGGGGAGGTGGTTATCGAACTGCATGATTTCCTTATTTTCCTGATTGCCCGGTAATACTAGAATCGGGCAATGGATTTTGTTAGATTGTTGATTTCTAATTCTTTGCATTTTTATCATTGCCTGATTGTGCCTGATAGACCGGGCAATCAGGCATTTTGATTCCACCCTCACCCCGGCCCTC